>Ga0078972_1001473_pt1 | contig 87722 bp, 81 predicted proteins | sample YelNatPaOPGAMG01_FD_67568 | JGI IMG/M metagenome (GOLD analysis project Ga0078972, IMG submission 67568) | Hot spring thermophilic microbial communities from Obsidian Pool, Yellowstone National Park, USA - OP-RAMG-01 (SPADES assembly) (version 2) | ecosystem: Environmental > Aquatic > Thermal...
TAAGCCAACACCCCCTCTATCCCTTGGGCCATCTATGATTCAGAGCTTTTGCAGTAATGACAAGGGTTTGAGGGGGGTCAAATGTGGGTCAGGTCAGAATGGGCCGTGCCTGGTTCGGCTATCAGTTCTCGTAGCCTCGGCTCATAGCGATCCAAGAGCTCAATGGGCATTCCCAGGCACTCTACGGGCGATCTGAGGACCAGGAGCAGTGATGAGCGGTTCGCTATCCTCCTTGAGAACATGGTGAACCTCTCGGTTTCCACCATCACAAATCTTATTTGGCTCACCCCGCTCGGCCGGGCAAGCCTTTCGCCCATAGTTTCCTCCGCGGCGCGGTGAACGCTGGACATGAAACAGGAGAATGCGGCCGGATTTAGGATTGTCCCGTCAGTGATGTGAAACACGGGGTATCCGCTTTCATCCTCGTATAAGCAAACCATGACGCACCTAGGGGATTCCGATGCCATTTCCGCGAGGCTGGCATATATGGCGTCCCGCGCCGGATAACCCATAGCCGGCACAATGAGGGCCTTTTCGGTCTCGGCTTTCATTTTTCTGCCTCCTCCAGGGCCCTCGCGAGGCGAGAAACCCCGTGGTTGAGTAGAGCGAGGCACTTGAGGCCTATGCACTCGCCGATCGCCGCGTGCTTTGCCGACAGCGCCCTGAGCGAGACCGTCATCCTTCCAGACGCGATGGTAACGCAGTTCACGGATTTCCCTAGAGTGGTCCTCCGGCAAGCGTGCGCGCTCTCTAGCCTGCTCAACAGTTTCGCGTAGCAAGCGGATATCTCCCGGAGGGGCGATACTATGTCATCGCTTTCCCCATAAAGGAGAAGGTTTCTTTCCCTGTCAAAGACCAGAAGGCTTATGAGTCCTGGCATCTCTGCCCTCAGGCCGTTTACTTTCCTTCTCAGTTCACTAAACTTCATTTATGTCTCCTTTGTTTTCTAATATAACAGATTCTCGCTGGACTGTCAAGGCCCCGCTCTAACTGAGATCTCACGCTTCCTCAAATGCGCGCGGGGCTCCTCACATCAAGGGGGCAGGATTGAAAGCGGGTTATTGAATGTTTTCCAAGGTCGGACTGGAAAGTCCGACAGGCGCAAGAGCGTATACACCTAACTTACTGGCAAGAGAGGTATAAGATGTGAGCACGCTCTAAATCTTCAGGAAGTCCCCCGTTTCAAGGTAATACTGGAGGATGCGCGCGGCCGAGACGGCGTCAGAATCGGCGCGATTTGATGTGCCCCACTCGTCCACAGCGATGACCGGAATCCCGAGGGCCTTTCTCAACCTTTTTATGAACCCCATCACCTCACTGCACCTCTTGCTCTCCCTATCATCCCACCTCAGCGGGTATCCCACAACTACTGCCTCCACGCCCTCTCTTTCAACCACCCTTGCTATTTCAGCCACAGGGTCAACCTTCCTGGCGTTCAGGACTCCGAGAGGCCTTGCCACGGTTCCTGTGGGATCGGACAGAGCCAGCCCTATCCGCGCCCTTCCCCAATCAATGCCCAGGGTTCGCGGCAAGGATGTATCCTCCCCAGAGAGCGGCATGCTCCCCTAGTTCCGAACGGACAAGCCGGGTTTTTCTCATTTTCCACTTAACCGTCCCGCTTTCTACGGCCGCCATCATTGAGCTCCAGAACAGACCGATTGCCCCCGCTACCCCTCCGCCGAGGACCACCGCATCAGGGTCAAGGATGTTTATGAAATTAGCGAGGGCTATGCCGAGCCAGTGTCCGTAGAAATCCCAGGCCTTCTCGTCCTTTGCCTCAGCCGCCTTTCTGGCCGAGGGATAGCCGAACCTGGCGCAGAAGGCCCTTTCGCCTATCAAGGATTCAAGACACCCTCGGCTCCCGCATGCGCACGGAGGGCCATCGGGATCAACGATCGTATGGCCTGGCTCAAGAGCGAAACCGGCCCCGCGGTATAACCTTCCGTCAATCACCAGACCCCCGCCTATGCCTGTCCCCAAAGTGAGTCCTAGGACGCATATCGCGCCGCGCCCTGCCCCGCGCAGTGCCTCACCCAGGACAAAGCAGTTTGCGTCGTTTTCAAGGATGACCCGGGCGCCCGTTTCCCGGGAAATAAGATCAGCGAGACGAACCCCTTGATACTCTGGAAGGTTGGGCGAGAAGGCTACCGTGCCCTCGTGGGCGAACCCGGCGAACGCCACCGCTATCCTGTGAGCCTCTTTTCCCCTCACGCTCCTGAGCAGGGCATCCGGATCCCGTGGGGTGGGGAATGCGCCGGATTCAACCATTTCTCCTCCCTGGAAAACCGCCCACTTTGTCCTACTGCCGCCGATATCAAGCGCCAGGACCCTCAATCCTCCCTCCAAAAGCCCGTTCTGATCCACCTTCCGCCAATATCAGGCATTTCGGCCAGAGGCTTACCTTCAGGAAATATGCCGTAGACAACAGCGCCTGAACCCGAAAGGAGCGCAGCGCTTGCCCCAGCGGTGAGAAGCGCCTCCTTTGCCATCCTCAGATCCGGCCTGATGGGCAGGATCGCCCTTTCAAATGTATTGTGTAGGCTCCGGGAGAGCTCGGCGATGTCCCCGCGCTCAGCGGCACTTACTACCTTGGCCGCCGCGAGCTCCGATTCCGCCCTATCCTCGTATATCCTTTCCTTCCTGAGAAGACCGTATGCCCATCCGGTATCAACCCCATCCTTCGGCACGAATAGGATAATCCCCGCCCTGAGATTTGATCTCAACGGGGAAAGGCTTTCTCCCCTTCCCCTTGCAATGGCAGAGGTCCAGCCCGAGGCGAAAAACGGCACATCAGAGCCTATTCTGGCCGCAATACTCACGAGCTCCTCGTCGGGAAGCTTCCCCCTCAGAGCCCTAATTACAGCGCCGGCGTCCGCGGAGCCTCCTCCGAGGCCCCCGGCAACAGGAATGCCCTTTTTTATCCTTATGGCAACATCCCTCCGGCCCACCGCCTCTGCGGCCTTCCAGGCGAGGTTCTCAGGCCCTCCGGGGCACGCGTCGCATTCTACCGATAGGGCAGAAGAGGGTTCAATCCTTATCTCGTCGTAGAGGTTTATCAGGTGAAGAACGGTTATTATCTCGTGGAACCCGTCATCCCTTGGCCCAAGGACCCAGAGCCCGAGGTTGACCTTTGCAAAGGCCGCGAGGGTCATCGGCTCGCGGCTAGCCAGGGCATGAACCTGTTGAAGAACAGCATGAGCGGTGCGAAGACCAAGGAGGCTATGGCCATGAGCTTCAGGAGGATGTTCAGGGATGGCCCGGCTGTGTCCTTGAACGGGTCGCCGACAGTATCGCCCTCAACCGAGGCTTTGTGAGGCTTTCCGCCCTTTCCTCCGAGATTGCCTGCCTCTATCCACTTTTTAGCGTTGTCCCAAGCGGCGCCAGAGTTGGCCATGAAGACAGCGAGCGGGACGCCGGTTATCAGCGACCCCGCCAGGAATCCGCCGAGCGCCTGCATGCCGAAGAGCGAGCCTATGATTATAGGGGAAACAAAAGCGATTATTCCGGGCAGGAGCATCTCCTTTATTGCGCCGCGGGTCGTTATGTCAACGGCGCGGGCGTAGTCCGCCTTTGCGCCCGGCTTGCCCTCAAGGAGTCCGGGTATCTCCCTCCACTGCCTCCTAACCTCCTCAACTACCCTCTGTGCTGTCCTGCCAACAGCCTTGATGGCGGAAGCCGCGAAGAAAAACGGCACTATCCCGCCCACGAAAAGCCCTGCTATAACCCAGGGGTTAAGTATGTCCAGGATAAGGCTCCCCCCTCCTCCAGCATTAGCGAAAGCGGAGAAAAGCGCCAACGCCGTGAGCGCCGCACTGCCTATTGCGAAACCTTTTCCTATTGCCGCGGTGGTATTTCCTGCGGCATCAAGGGAATCCGTTATCTTTCGGACATCTGGGCCGAGTCCGGTCATCTCCGCTATGCCTCCTGCGTTGTCAGCGACGGGGCCGTAGGCGTCAACCGCGACGGTTATGCCAGTGATCGCCAGCATCCCCACCCCAGCGAGCGCTATGCCGTAGAAACCGGAGAACCCGGAGGCCTCACCTACCAGGAACGCTACTATGATCGTTGCGGCTATGAAAACCAAGGGGAGGACGGTGCTCATCATGCCGGTGGCCAAACCCTCAAGTATGTTCGTGGCAACGCCGCTTTCAGCGGCCTTCGCTATGCTCTGGATGCGTTTGCCGGTTGAGTAGAACTCCGCCACATACCCTATCACCACACCTGACACCAGTCCCAGGAGGACAGCGAGGAATATCCTAGGGTCAATCCCGAGGAACCATATTGCCAGGAAAGCTCCCAAAGCGAAGAGAATAGCAGTGCCTAGGATGCCCGTGGTCAGCGCCCTTTCCGGCCTCCCCCCCTTGAAGGCCTTTATGAAGAAGATACCGATTATTGAAGAGATTATGCCTATGCCCGCTAGCCAGAAGGCCAGGGCGATGCCCTCCGGCCTCCCAACAGCGGCCGCTATGACGAGCGCAGATAGGATTGAACCCACATAGGATTCGTATAGGTCCGCTCCCATGCCGGCGCAGTCCCCCACATCGTCCCCGACATTGTCAGCTATGACTGCTGGGTTGCGGGGGTCATCCTCAGGTATGCCTGCCTCAACCTTGCCGACGAGGTCAGCGCCGACATCAGCGGCCTTGGTGTATATCCCTCCGCCGACCCTGGCGAAAAGAGCGACCGATGACGCGCCCATTGAAAATCCAGCAAGCACAGAGGTTGTGAGCGCAGAGTTGCCCGTTATGGCGTAGAATATCGCGTATAGCCCGGCGAGGCCGAGGAGTCCGAGCCCAACAACAACGAGGCCCATCACCGAGCCGCCGAAGAAAGCGACCGAGAGAGCCTCCGCGAAGCCCCGCGTTGCCGCCGCGGCTGTCCTGCCGTTGGAGCGAGTATCTATCTGCATGCCAAGCCATCCCGCGGTTAGGGAGAATGTCGCGCCTACCACATATGATATGGCGGTGTAGACGGCGTAGTTCAGGCCAGCCTGCAAGAAGAGGCCAACGAGCATTAGGACTACCACGGCGAGGATGAACCAAGCTATTGTCCTGTATTCCCTGTTGAGGAAAGCCATCGCGCCTTCGTGTATGTAGCTGGAGACCCTTTGGACCGCTTCATTACCGGGGTCCTTTCTGAGGACTGTCACAGCAACGATCAGCGCCGCCAAGAGAGATGCAGCGCCGCAGGCAATCGCTATCCACGCAAACATATCTCAGCCTCCAAAGTTTAAGGGCGAAAATTTTAAAGCTTTCGCGGCGGCCACTTCACCCATTCCGGCCGTTTTCCAGGGAATAACCCCCGCAGACCCCAGGCGCGCGAGCGGGGTCAGCCAGCCAAGCGTCAACGCACCTCGCGGCTAATTCAAGGAAACGAGGAATTAGTTCCATCTCCTCCTCTGAGAACCGCGAGAGGACGAAATCCCTCAACGGGATGCCATCAGGCCGCGGCCCTATGCCCATCCTGAGCCTCGGAACATCCTCTGTTCCTAGGCAGTATATAACGGATTCCATGCCTCGGTGCCCGCCGTGGCTCCCCGTGAGCCTCAGCCTGAGCTTGCCGAACGGGAGTGCGGCATCATCGTATGCCACGAGAATATCCGATGAAGAAAGCCCTGACTCCTCCAGGAATTGCCGCACAGCTGTCCCGGAGAGGTTCATGTAGCAGGTTGTCTTTACTATCCAGAGCTCCCCGGCCGCGCCGGCGAGAAACTCCCCTCTGCCCGGCGAGAGCTTCACGCCTCTTTTTGCCGCGCAGAACTCGGCCAGCATGTGGCCCAGATTGTGCCTGCTCAGCGCGTAGAGGGGTCCGGGGTTTCCCAGACCCACCAGGGCTTTCATTCGGCCTTTTCGCCCCCGGATTTCTCTTCCTCGGCTTCCTCAGGGGCTGTCTCTTCCTCTTTCTTCTCCACAGCGACCCTGGGCGCGAGCACGGAAACTACTGGCTGGTCCGGCGGGTTCACGATGTGGACCCCCGGCACCGATATATCCTTCACATGGATTACTCCGCCCACATCAAGCCCAGAGATATCTATCTCTATGTGGGGCGGCAAGTCCTTCGGGAGAGCCCTTACCCGCAGGGAGTGGGTTATCACATCAAGTATTCCGCCTTTCTTTACCCCAGGGGCAGTCCCTGAGGTCACCACGGGTATCTCTATCTCCACTTCCTTGTCCCTGTGCAGGATCATGAAGTCAACATGTATGATCTGGCCGCTGACCGGGTGGCGCTGGATTTCCTGAACGGTTGTCAGCTTTGATTCATCGCCGATTACCAGGTCAATCAGGACCTTTTCGCCCCCGGTTTTTCTGATGAGGTCATTGAGTTCCCTTGATGGTACCAATATGGCGAGGTTTTTTTCGCCAGATCCATACAGGATGCCCGGAACCCAGCCGTTCCTCCTCGCGCGACGGGCCGGTCCCTTGCCTAAATCTTCTCTTGGTTTTGCCACAAGCCTAAGGTTTTCCATGATTCTTTTCCAACGAAGAGCTCCGAAACGGAGCGGTTTTCGTGTATCCTCCTCACGGCCTCTGCCAGCAGAGGAGATATGTCCAAAACCCTTGTTTTGCTGGGCAGGTTTTCCTCGTTCGGCGGGATGGTGTTCGTAACAAGTATGCCCTCAATAGCGCTGTTGGAGAGGGTTTCCTTAGCGTTTCCGGAGAATACCCCGTGGGTGGCGGCCGCGAATATCCTCCTCGCGCCGAGCTCCTTCAGGGCGTCCGACGCCCTCCTCAGGGAGCCTCCTGTGTCAATGATGTCATCAACCATAAGGCAGTTCATTCCCTCCACATCGCCTATCACCCTTACGGATTCTATGTCGTTCGGTCTTACCCTGCGCTTGTCTATGAGGGCTATTGGTAGGTTGCCCAGTATCTCCGCGAACCTGTAGGCCCTCTTTGAGCTTCCCACATCCGGCGCCACAACCATCCACTGGCCCTCTGAGATCAGGCGATCAATGTATGGTTTGAAAACCGGGGTCGCGTAGAGGTTATCCACGGGCACATCAAAGAACCCTTGGATCTGGTCAGCGTGGAGGTCAACCGTGAGAACCCTATCAGCGCCGGCCTTCTCAATGAAATTGGCTATCAGCTTCGCTGATATGGGAACACGAGGCTCTGCCTTCCTGTCCTGCCTCGCGTAGCCAAAGTATGGGATAACGGCCGTTATCCTGGCCGCGGAAGCCCTTTTGGCCGCGTCAATCAAGAGGAGGAGCTCCAGGAGGTTTTCAGCGGGCGCACCCGTTGACTGGATGACATAGACATCCCTCCCCCGTATGTTCTTCTTTATCTGGACCCTCACCTCGCCGTCGGAAAACCGACCTATCAGGAAGTCCCCTGGCTCAATGTCCAACTGCCGGGCCATCCTGTTCATCAGTGGAACGCAGGTCGTTCCGCTCAACAAGACTATCTCGTCCAATTCCTCACCCCTTTTTGTTGTTTGAAAAGCTTAAAACACCGGCAGGGCCGGTTTCAACTTAAGAGCTACCGGACAGCGACCCGCGCCCTTTGCTTTCTGGCCGTGACGAAGAGCAAAGTGATACATTGTTGTCTTCTCAAGAGAAGTTAGTTGGCAGACCACAGCTGGTTATCTAGAATCCATAACCTAGTGCCAGGGAAAGGCCATAAGCTATCCAGGAAGCTCCGTGATGCGGATTGCCCAGGAAGTCTTTTCTGTGAGCCTTCCACCAGTTGTCGTGATCTGGGGTCATATTGATATATAGGTTAACAGCAGGCTCCAGAGAAAAGTCCCTCCAATTGAATCGGTATTCCCTGGCCGCTGTCAGAAAAAGCGTGTTTCCAGATAAGCGACAGGGATACATTTGTGTATCTGGCGGTAAGTGCGTAGCTCCACCCGTAAAACTCAATGGAATTTAGTGACGCGGTACCCCTTTCATATCCATAAAGTTCTGTGGAGGTATAAAGGAAACCTATTTCAAGACCATCCCTGGCACTGAACCAGCGGGTGTAGCTGCGCCCCCTGGACAGGCCGTGCAACTGTTGGGTTATAGAGGCTGTCCAGTATGAATCGGGGTCTATCTCGTTGACATAGTAGAAGTCCAGTGTATTCAAGGAAAGCTGGGCCCTCTGGCCGATCTCGTTATGTGCCATGGCAAAAATCATCAGCGTTGTTATCATCTGCCTATGCCTCCTCCAAATGGAACCTCAACCATGGAGATCTCTGATGAAGTCCCTTTAAGCTTCATATCTTCCCTCATGGATAAATTCTAAACTTCCCTGTCAAGCGCGCGCAGGCGCGCCGAACCGTATTTGACCCCTTGGCCGCTTTCGGCTTATGCTTTGGTTATGTGGATAGGCCTCTCGGTCCTCTGCGCGCTCAGCTGGGCAAGCTCTGACCTTTTCTCAAAGAGAGCGATGATCCGAGGCGAGGCCGACGAGGCAACCATCATCTGGGCAAGGTATCTGGTAGCACTTCCCTTTGCCCTTCCCTTGCTCCTTTTCGGGATCCCCCACCTTTCCCTCAGGTTCTTCTGGCTCCAAGCGATAGCCTTTCCCCTGGAGATGCTCGCACTCCTACTCTACATGCGCGCCATAAGGCTTTCGCCCCTCTCGCTTACCCTGCCCTTTCTTTCCCTCACCCCGGCCTTTCTCCTCGGCGTTGGTTTCGTTTTCCTCCACGAGATACCGGGCCCGATCCAGGCCGCGGGCGTCCTTCTCGTCGTGGTCGGAGGGTATCTCCTCTCCGGAGAGGGCTGGGTTCCCCTCGTTGCAATAAAGAGGGAAAAAGGCCCCTGGCTCATGATCGCGGTCTCGCTCATATACGCTTTTACCGCGGCACTGGGAAAACTCCTCATCGTGGAATCCTCCCCCACCTTTTTCCCTGCCTACTACCTCTTGGCAATGACATTGCTCTTTTCCCCAATAGCTTTTATCAGGAGAAATCGGAGACTCTGCTTCTCACGGAATGTCTTTGCGGCAGGTTTGTTTCACGCGGCCATGGTCATAACCCACATTTTCGCTATTGTAATGACCCAGGCCTCATACATGATTGCCCTCAAAAGGCTTTCGGGGGTGTTTGGAGTCATATACGGGAGGCTTTTCTTCGGGGAGAAAAAACTGCTCAGAAGGCTTGTTGCCGCGGGCATAATGTTCGCCGGGGCACTGCTGGTGAGCCTGGGATAATTGGATATATCAATAATAGACCGGGCTGTGGTTATAATATACCGGGTCGTCCGGATTCGGAAATTCTCCCCGCTCCAGAGCATAGAGTATCTCCCTCGCTCCTTCCTTTATGCCCACCGAGGCCCTCGTGCCCAGCACTCTCTCCATCCTCTTAAAGGAGATGGTGTAGTTTCTGAGGTCAGGCCCCGCCTTAACCTCATTCACCTCGGCTCTGGTCAGCTTGGCTATTGCCCCAGCGAGCTCGGCCTTTGAGAAGTTTCCCATTCCAATGTTTATCACCTGACCTCTGGCCCCTGGGGTTTCAAGCGCCCCGGATATTGCCACGGCAAGGTCGGAGAGGTGAACGAACGGCCTAGTGATTCCAGGGTTGTAGATCTCTATTACGCCACTGCGCCAGGCCGAGAGCGTGAACTCGTTCACCATAAGGTCAAAACGCATCCTTGGCGAAAGCCCGAATACCGTTGCGAAACGCAATATCACATAATCCTCAGCCATTTCTCTGACCATTGCCTCGCCCTCTATCCTGGATTCAGCGTATGGACCCAGGGCCATCACGGGGCTTTCCTCGTCAACTAGGCCGTCCTGGTTTCCGTAGACCGAGCAACTTGAAGCGTAGATGAACAGCCTTTCCCCTGCCAGCTCCAGAAGGTTCCTCGTCCCCTCAATGTTTATGGCTCTGTTGAGCTCTGGCCAGCGAAGGGCGGCCGGCTCGCCCACAAGCGCGGCAAGGTGAACCACTGCCTCGGTTCCGGCAATGGCCTCGGCGATGTCCCTTCTGTTGCGGATGTCCCCCCTCACGAGGCTGAACCCAGGGTTGTCCAGAAGGGTTTTTATCCCCCTGTCCCCGAAGAACAGCGCGTCCAGAACAACAACCTCGTGCCCGGCCATCAGAAGGCGCTGGCACAGCACGGAGCCAATGTAGCCCGCGCCGCCAGTTACGAGAATCCGCACCTGCAAATTATAGCATCCGCCGGGCCGGGTTTTCAACAGAGCGTATTGCCACTTGCATTTTCTGCGATTTTTCGCGAGGGATTTGTGGTTGAATGTCCTTGCTAGATACTCTATAATATGGGCTGACTAAGATGGAGGTGCTCAGATGTTAATTGTTATGCTGTTGGGGATATATGCCTTCCAGAACGACTGGTCAGGCGGGCCAGGGGTTCAGGGCCCGGTCATGACATGGGGAAACCGTTTCTGGCAGTGCTGGAATGTTAATTATGCGAACCCGGGGATCCTTTCTCTGGTCGCAACCTTCGTGACGCCCGGCAACTGGGTTCTGCGCTTTTCGGATCCAGGGGGAGTCCACCACTATCAGGGTTTCCAGAGCTACGATATAGACGGGGACGGGGACAAGGACCTTGTTATGCTTTCCGGCGATATAGTCCGGTGGTATGAGTTCGTCGCCAACTGGACATACATCCCGCACGATATCGTCAACCTAGGGACATTGACCTGGGATGGATATGCTGGGATATGGCCCGGAGACTTTGACGGCGATGGCGACGGGGATGTTGTTGTTGCGGACGCTGGTTGGGGCGATCCCGACGGCAGGCTTGTTCTGTGCAGGAACAACGGCACCTTCTGGACGACCACCACGATAACCACCGCTTCGCGCAGTAGGGTGCTCGCCGCTGATTTTGACAATGACGGGGACCTTGACCTCATATCCTCCAACCGGAATTGGTGGGATGTTGCGGGTATATGGTATTACCAGAACGATGGCAGTGGCAACTTCACCGAGAGCGTTATTTACATTCCGGCGATGGATGATGTCTGGCGGCTCGCCATCGGAGACCTTGACGGAGACCTTGATCTGGACTTTGTGGCCACGGCCTGCCAGTGGGGCGGCACCTGGGCAAATGTCTTTCTGAACAACGGCTCAGGCGTTTTCACCAGGTTCCAGGTCGGCCCCGATCTCGTTTGCGTTGACGGGATGTGGCTCAACGACATAGACCGAGACGGAGACCTTGACATAACCCTCGCTAACTACGATGACGCGCCAAATCCTTTTGAAGCCCTGCTGAACGATGGAACCGGACTGAACTACAGCCTGGTAATCCTATCAGGCGACGCTCAGAACTATACCGACGGCAGTATAGCGAGGGACATGGACCTAGATGGCCTGCCGGACATAGTTGGCTCATACCTTGATCTCGGCTACTTTCGGCAAACCGCTCCCTGGCCAACCTTCACAGAATATCACATCGCCTCGTTCTGGAATTCCCACTGGGTCTACCCCGACGACGCGGACCAGGTATCATGCACCCCGGACATAGACATCTTCGCTACCCGCGAGGGGGCAAACGAGATATACGAGAACCGCGTCAACTCAGCTTTTGCGTCGCAGGGCTGGCTTGAATCCTCTATCCTGCAACTGCACGCGGTCAGCGACTCCGGCGGGGCCATATCTTACCTCGGCTGGGGATACGGGACATGTATTCCCAACGATACAGCAGTTGCTATTTACTGGCGCATGGGCAACACGGTTGCCGAAATCCTCGCGGCCTCTTGGATAGGCCCCATATTCCTTCCGAAGGGAACGGGCGCTGACTCGGTTTTCCTCGGAACCCCCTGCAAGAAGTATTTCCAATACAAGATAGAGCTCAGGGGCGATAGGGTCAACAACGAGATAGCCACTCAGGGTGGGCTTTGGATCAAATACACCTCCTGCCCCCTGTCCGAGGAGATCAAGGAGGATACGCCCCCGATGCCCTCTGTCTTCAGGATGGCGCAGATGGCCGACGCGCTGGTTCTCCAGCTCCCGGGCCCCACAAATGCCAGGCTCCTCCTTTATGACGCTACCGGAAGGCTCGCCGATGTCCTCCACGACGGCCAGATAGGCCCAGGGGTTTTTGAGTTTAGGCCGGATGTTCCCCCCGGAGTCTACATGGCCGTTTTCAGAAGCCCGGAGAATATCGCTTCAGCGAAGGTGCTGATCAGATAGAAGCCCTTTCAGGAGCCTCGGCCAAAAAATTTCCGAATCTTGGCCCTTGATCGTTTTCTTCAAATCCAGTATAATATTAATCTAGCTGATATGATGGAGGTTTGAATATGGCACTGATTATGCTCTTAGCGCAGGTTTACGCCTTCCAGAACGACTGGTCAGGCGGGCCAGGGGTTCAGGGTCCGGTCATGACTTGGGGAAACCGTTTCTGGCAGTCCCAGAACATCAACTACGCGAATCCAGGGATACTTTCCTTGGTTGCAACCTTCGTGACGCCCGGCAACTGGACCCTGCGCTTCTCTGATCCGGGGGGCAAGCACCACTATCAGGGGTTTTCCGCTTTTGACATAGACGGCGATGGGGACAGGGATCTCATCATGCTTTCCGGCGAGATAGTCCGCTGGTATGAGTTCGTCGCCAACTGGACATATGTACCCCACAACATAGCCAACCTTGGAACCCTCACATCTGAAGGCTACGCCGGCATATGGGCCGATGATTTTGACGGCGATGGCGACGGGGATATCGTGGTTGCGGACGCCGGCGGTGGAAACCCGAACGGCAGGCTCATCTTCTACAGAAACAACGGAGGGACTTGGGCCGCGACAACCCTGACGAACAACTCGCGCACGAGGGCATTCTCCGCTGACTTTGACGGCGATGGGGACAAGGACATCCTTGCCTCAAACCGGAGCTGGTGGGATGTCCCTGGCATCTGGCTCTACAGGAACGATGGCAGTGGCAACTTTACTGAGGAGACGGTGTGGCTTCCGGGAACCGATGTCTGGCGGCTCGCCATCGGAGACCTTGACGGAGACCTTGACCCCGATTTTGTTGCGACAGGTTGTTGTGGAACAGCGAGGGCCGAGGTCTTCATAAACGACGGGACGGGGCACTTTACCAGGCTCCAGGTTCCCTATAACTTCAACTGCATAGACGGCATGTGGCTCAACGACCTTGACAGGGACGGTGACCTGGACATAACCGTTGCCACATACCCGAACGCGGCCGGACAATACAGGTTTGAGGCCCTTCTCAACGACGGCACAGGTCGGAATTACACCTGGGTTGCGCTTACAGGCTCAGCCGGTGCCTACACCGATGGTTCAATAGCGAGGGACATGGACCTGGATGGGCTTTCTGATATATCCGCGGGCTGGTCAAACCTCGGCTACTTCAGGCAGAGCCTCCCGTTCCCGACCTTCACAGAGTATTTCATAACCTCGTTCTCCAACTGCCACTGGATTTATCCCGACGACGCGGACCAGGTATCATGCACCCCGGACATAGACATCTTCGCTACCCGCGAAGGACAGCACGCCATATACGAGAACCGCGTCAACTCAGCTTTCGCGCCGCAGGGCTGGCTTGAATCCTCTATCCTGCAACTGCACGCGGTCAGCGACTCCGGCGGGGCCATATCTTACCTCGGCTGGGGATACGGGACATGTATTCCCAACGATACAGCAGTTGCTATTTACTGGCGCATGGGCAACACGGTTGCCGAAATCCTCGCGGCCTCTTGGATAGGCCCCATATTCCTTCCGAAGGGAACGGGCGCTGACTCGGTTTTCCTCGGAACCCCCTGCAAGAAGTATTTCCAATACAAGATAGAGCTCAGGGGCGATAGGGTCAACAACGAGATAGCCACTCAGGGTGGGCTTTGGATCAAATACACCTCCTGCCCCCTGTCCGAGGAGATCAAGGAGGATACGCCCCCGATGCCCTCTGTCTTCAGGATGGCGCAGATGGCCGACGCGCTGGTTCTCCAGCTCCCGGGCCCCACAAATGCCAGGCTCCTCCTTTATGACGCTACCGGAAGGCTCGCCGATGTCCTCCACGACGGCCAGATAGGCCCAGGGGTTTTTGAGTTTAGGCCGGATGTTCCCCCCGGAGTCTACATGGCCGTTTTCAGAAGCCCGGAGAGAACAGCAACAGCGAAAGTTGTGATGAGGTGAGATCTATCCCCGCCTGAAAAGCCTTTTGGTGAACCCGAAGCCAGCGAGGTGAGTTAATCCCAGATATGCCCCTGTCCCAATAACCATCTCAGCCGAAACCGAGAGCCAGGGGTTCATCCGCGCAAGGAAAATCCAGGGCAAGATATACGAAACCCCAGCGATTCCAAGTATAAGGATGAGCCTGCCCGCGCCCTCTGGACTAAGGGGCGTCCTCCACCTGAGGTATATTGCCTGGGCCCAACCGGATATCCCCGTTGCCAGCGCGAGTCCAGCAAATCCCATAATGGGGGCCAGTGCGAGGCAGAGAGCGATGTTGGTAGCCGCGCTGAGGAGGAAGGAGATGTTCGGTTCACTTGTTTTCTTCAGAGCGAACATGTAGTTAAGGTAGACCCTGGAAAGGGATATGCCCGGAACCCCAAGGGTGTAAAGGATGAGGGCCTCAGCAGAGTAAAAGCTGTCCGCGAGGCTGAAACTCCCTCTCCCGAAAAGGAGCTGTATTATGGGCTGGGCCGCCGTGATTATGAAGACCGCGGCCGGGGCCGTAAAGAAAAGGCTCGCGGCCTCCCCTGAGGAGAGGTCCTCATCGGGCAAGACGTTCCTCGCGGCCCTCTCGGCCATTCCAGGCAGGACAACCGTTGCAATCCCTACCCCGAAAAGCCCGAGAGGAAGCTGCATTATCCGGAAAGCGTAGTTAAGGTAAGCCACAGCGCCGGTTCCCAAAAAAGAGGCTATGAGTGTGTTGACGAGGAGGGTAAGCCTTGAAAACCCCGTTGATACGAGAACCGGAATCAAAAGCTTCCCGAAGCTCTTGATGGAGGGGTGCCTGAAGTCGGGCCTTCCCATCCTGAATCCCCTGAGGAACGGGAACTGGAAGAGGAGCTGGAGTGCGCCCCCCACGAGGGTGCCCAGAGTAAGGATTACGGCCTTGCCGGTCATGTCCCTGAAGCAGAACCCAGCGCCCGCGGCCAGAAGCACTGTCCCGAGGTTCAGGAAAGCAGGTGAAAGCGCGGGGACGAAGAAATGCCTTCTCGTGTTGAGGAGGCCGGAGGCTATGGCGGAGGCCGAAACCAGTATTATAAGAGGAAATATAAGCCTAGTCAGGTCAATCGTAAGCGCCATTTTCTCCGGAGGGAAGCCCCATGTTATCAGTTTAACGAACCAGGGCGCCAGGATTATCCCGAGGAGGGTAAGGAGCGAAACCGCAAGGCCCAGCAAAAGCACCACGGCGGAAAGGAAGCTCTCGGAGCTCTTGAACCTCTCCCTCGCCTCCACGAACGAGGGGATAAAGGCCGTCTGCACGACATTCTCCGCGACCATATCACGGAGGAGCATGGGTATCCTCATGGCCGCGTAAAACGCGTCAGCGGCGTCGTGCGCTCCGAGGAGATAAGCTATGGCCGCTTCCCTCACTAGCCCCAGAACCCTTGAGACCAAGGTTCCCGCGATGAAGCCCTTTATTCCCCTCATTTTACTCTCAGGACCCCTTCCAAGCTCGTTTCGTTGCCCTGGTAGTCCCTCGCTGTTATGCGCCAGGGGTGATCCCCGGGCAAAAGTGGCATCAACGGCCTGTATGAGTATTTACCTTCCTCAGGGTCATAATCCCCTGGCACCCATTCCCCATCAACCAGGAGCGAGACCTCCTGTATCCCGGTTCCCTCGTCCTTCAGTTTGAATTCAAATAGCCCTGGGTTTTCCGTGATCTTTTTGATCTCCGGCGGCTCGGTGTCCCTCGCTCCGCGCAGGAAACCGAACCTCCCCGCGGGCGCCCCCGTTGCCTTGCCGAGATACCTGAGGGTTTTCCCATCCTGATCAGTTATGTAGATTCCGAGCGAATCCGCTTCTCGGAGGAAAAGGGTGCACCGCGCGGATGTCGGTGGGTATTTCGGGAGAACTGCAACATTCTGGCTGTCCCTGTAGAAGACCCACTGTGTTGAACAAGCGAGCGCGGCCGCTGGCGCGCGGATCCCCCAGCCGAAAGCCGAGACTTCGCCACCGTCTGGTCCCATCGTCTTAGTTATTACCTTGAACCTAGCCACATCAATGGATGTGTCTCGGTTTATCCAGTATAGGTAGCCCGAATCCGTCTCCAATATCGGCTGGATGCCGTTCAATCTGAGCCGCGAAAGGATGAGCGTTCCGTATCCGAATGCCCTCAAGGAAAAACCTCTATCCTTTATGTCCCACGACAAAGGGGGCTTATAGGATGGGGGGTAGGGTCCTACCTTCACGACAAACTTCACGAAAGCCCTGTTCCCCGCGCAATCCCAGGCCTCGGCCTTTCCCTGGTAGACCCCTTCCGGCAGATCAATGTATGGCAGTGCCCTCGCGGCCCTCAGCTCCTCCTTCGGGTTCAGAAACCAGCACCTTATTGGCGAGGCAGAGTTCATTCCTCCCTGGAAAGCGTATAAGGCATCGGCCCACGCATTATCCGCTGGGTCTATCTCCGAGAAATCCAGAAAGAAAACGAGGCTATCGCCTATCGTGAGTTTGACCCCCCTCACCCCAACCTCCCCGGCCCATTTATCCTGCGCCCAGAGCATTAGGCCGAAACGCCCCGAAACCCTTATCGTCTCAGGAACCAGGTTTCCGCTGGCTGGGTAGAAGCTCTCAAAAGGCAATCCCTCAACGAGGCCGTCTATGGGCACAGCGGAAATCCCCCTTATTGTCGGCGACACGGTATCCGGATAACGAAACCCAAGGTCCCACGGGTTCACCAGCCTCCCCGCTGAGTCGTATATCTCCAGGTGGAGGTGAGGAGGGCCCGCCCCGGTTTCACCCGAATAGGCAATGACCTGGCCTTTCTTGACTTTCACGCCCATCTCAATTGTGCCCGTGTCGGCCCGATTCTCTTTTCTGAACAGATACACGAGCGAATCGGTCCTGGGCGTGAACCGGTCAAGGTGGACATACCGCACTATTAGGCCCCCCTTAGTCATGAGCCAGAGGCTCTTTCCGTATCCCCACGGGGAGAACGAGGCCCTGAAGAGGACCCCGTCGTCAAGCGCTAGGACAGGGACGCCGCTCCTGCCGCCCGTGCTGTAGTCAAAGCCAGCGTGAAAGTGCAGGTGCCTGTATTCGCCGAACGATGATGTTATCCTAAAGGTGTCCGCCGCGAGAGGCTGAGAGAGGCCTTCAGCCGCGATGATTATCAGAATGGCGGAATTTCCCAACTTGTTTAACGGCAAAGCTTAATGGGCAAGCGCGTGGGGCTTCAATCATTTGACCCAATAGATTCTGACCACCCGAGCTCTTCGCTTTGCCCAGGTCAGTTTAGAGGAGATCGGGAGCGAGAAGCGGATAGGGTGGAAATTCAAAAAAGAGTGCTCCAGACCTCGCTCAGCATTCTCTCTGCCTCTGCCTCAAGCAGTGCGTCCACAACGGGCCTCATCTCCCCGTCCATGATCCTGTCCAGCTGATATAGGGTTAGACCTATCCTGTGGTCTGTCAGCCGGTTCTGCGGAAAGTTGTATGTCCTTATCTTCTCGCTTCTGTCCCCCGTGCCTATTGCCATGCGCCTTACTGCGCCCGTCTCGCGCTCGCGGCGCTCCCTCTCTATCTCCCGAAGGCGCGCTCGGAGTATCCGCATAGCCCTTTCCTTGTTCTTGTGCTGACTGCGCTCATCCCTGCAAACCACAACGATCCCGGTTGGCTTGTGGGTTATCCTAACAGCGGAGTCCGTCATGTTCTGATGCTGGCCTCCTGGCCCGCCGGCCCTCATGGTGTCAATCTCAAGGTCATCCGGGTTTATTGTGATGTCCGTCTCCTCGTTCTCCTCGGGAAGGACAACCACCGAAGCGGATGAGGTGTGTATCCGGCCTCCAGACTCCGTCTTGGGGATGCGCTGGACCCTGTGCACCCCTGACTCATACTTGAAAAGCCTGTATGCCCCTTCGCCCTCCACCATGAAGATTATCTCCTTGAATCCGCCGAGAGGTGTTGGATGGGATTCGGCAACGGATACCCTCAAACCTTCTCGCTCAGCAAACCTCGCATACATCCTGAAAAGGTCTGCGGCGAAGAGGGCGGCCTCCTCGCCTCCGGTTCCCGCCCTGATTTCCACAATTGCGTTGCCGTCATCGTCCGGCGACCTTGGCAAAAGCGAGACCATCAGCTCTGCCCACAGTTTCTTAGATTCCTCTTTCAGCCGCTCGGTTTCCGAGGCGAGGTATTCCCGCATTCCCTCGTCAGTTTCGGTCTCCAGCATGCTAATCGCGTCGGCCAGGTCCTGGGAAACCTTTAGAAATCTCCTCGCTGAGGCCTCCAACGGTTTGAGCCTTTTGTATTCCCTGAGAAGCGAATGGTTGTCCCTCCCCTCTGCCATCAAGCCTTCAATCTCGGACAGCCTATCCAGAAGACCCCTTACCCTTTGTAGTATCTTATTCTCGCTACCCGTCATCCGGTATCCCTATCTCAGGATCAGGGATTTTGCTCCGTGCGTTTGGTCGTTCAGCTCAACCCGCAGGAAATAGACCCCTGAGGGCAACCCCTTGCCCCAGCTTATCCAGTGGAAGCCGGCTGACAGGGTTCCGGAACAAGGTTCCTCAACCATCCTGCCTGATGGGTCATAGACCCTGAATCGCACACGGGATTCCTCCTTAAGGTTTATCGCGATTGCGCCCCCTCCTCTCGTTATTGTTGGGCCCCAGGAGATCGTGGGCAGGTCGTTTTCGGCGCCGGAGACCCTCCAGCGGCCCTCGTGTTTCGCTATAACGGAATCCGCGCCGAGCCAGCCTGTTCGCCAGTTGTCGTGCTTGTATGTGCGCCAATCCATGTTTGACCACCTTGGAGGCTTTTTGTAGAAGCCGAAAGCGTAGAGGTAGTTGTTGGCGTTGAGCTGGATTATCTCCGCTGTGCCGTCGTTGTCAAAGTCGCCAAGCTGAGGCGTAGCGAGGTTATAATGGCCGAGGGGTATGGGGAAACCCTCCACATAACTGCCTTCCCTGAGCCCATAGAGGAATCCGCCGTAGTCACCCACGAAATACTCTGTCTTGCCGTCGCCATCAACATCAGCGGATGTTATTGAGGTAAAGTGCGCGGTTTTAAGGGTGGTCTCGTATGCCGGCATGGGGGTGCCGTCCGCGTCGTATGCGAGGAGCCTTCTTTCTCCAACCACCAGGACCTCCGGAGCGCCATCGTTGTCTATGTCGCCCAGCGAGACGCATGCGGCATAATCAAGCCCGTAGGCCGCGTCATTTGTCCAGAGGAGCCGCCCGTTGGAACCAACGCAGAACACGGATTTCATGTTGCCGCCGTTTGAGGCGAGGAGAACTATCTCGTCACCTAGAATGTTGGTGATCAGGTCTCCAACGGCGATACTGCGGCCTATAGTGGTCCTGGGTATGATGCATGGGAACCCCGGCAGTGGTGTGCCGTCTGACCCGATAACCCAGAGCTCTGAGTTAGGGGCCTTCTGGTATCCCACTACTATATCCAGATCGCCGTCCTGATCCACATCGGCGACCGATGGCGCGGTGAAGGCACCTCCGCCCGTCGGATGCCTGAACAGGATCCCCGACTGCTCAAGGAATCCCGTTCCGTCATACCTGAAGGCGTATACGATGTCCCCGTTGGAGCAGATTATCTCAAGCTTCCCGTCTCCATCCAGGTCAGCCAAAGAGGGAACCTGAGTGTAATCCTGGCGCCACCCGACATCCTTCGGCCAGCCGGGCATCATCGTCCCGTTGCTTCTCAGGACGAAGAGCCGGTCATCCACAAAAACCCTGATAACTATCTCCACTTTCCCGTCGCCGTCAACATCCCCTGCCGCGAACTCGTCAGCTATCCATCCGCCTAGGTTGCCCACCGCTACAGGCCAGCCGTTCACCCCGGTCCCGTCATAGTGGTAAGCGTGGAGGTTCACGAACGATAACCCATCCTGATTGTGGTCAACCGATGGCACGACTATCTCCATGCCCGGATAAGATGGGTCAAGATCGCAGATCACGGGCGAAGTCTGCCGAGCTTCCGGTATTAGAGCTGGCCACGGGTATTCCTTCTTCAGATAAGTGGCGAGCATCGCCGGTTGCGAGAAGGGGCCGGGGTTATAAAAGGAATCTATGGCGCAGACCTTGTAGTAGTATAGCCTGTATGGCTGGACGGTGTAGTCAGTGAAAGAGGCTACCGAGGGGGGCTCGTAGCTGACGAGCTTGTAGGGCCCGAGTATGTTGTCCGCCCTGTAGACTAGATAACCGTAAGGGATTCCTTCCTGAGGCGGTTCCCAGAACAGGGCTATCGCCGCGCTGTCAGGCGCTCCCCAGAGCTTGCCCGTGGCGGGCATGTTCCTGTGAATGAGGTAATGCAGGGTGTCCAGAGGCCCCCACGGGTCCGAAACGATTACCGACAGCTCAGCTCCCTCAAGCGCGCTCATGCTCGCCAGCCTGAATGTGAAGCCGTCGGAGGTGTTCCAGGGCTCAAGGTATCCCCTCTTTTCTATCTTGCTTACGAAAGCTGATCCGTCTATGATTGTTATGCCGGGCGAGGTGCTCTCAAGGGTCATGGTTATGGACTCCGCATCGGCCCAACCCTTGTTCGCTATGCCTGGTTTGAACCTCACGAGGAGCGAGAGGCTGTCAACATCCAGCTGGCGCACCCATTTCCTGAGCGCCGGAGCGTAGACATCAAAGCCCGCTGTGTCCATCCCCACCGTATCAGAACCCTTCAAGAATGTGAAGTTCACAACCACATGGCCCTGGCTATCCGGCATGGGAGATACCACCCGCAGGACGAACCCCACCGTCCTCAGGGTTGAGTTCGGGGCGAGAGCGGGCAGGGTCATCTGGGAATCCAGTATGGTCACAAGGGGCGAGCCGGTTGAGATCCTCGCTAATACCCCAGTTGCCTGGGAGGACCCGCCGTTCTTGACCACATAGGATATGTTGAGCGTCTCGCTGGCCTCGGCGTAGCCGTCCCTGTCAAAGTCCCTTGCGGCCGCTGATGTTACTGTGAGCCACGCTCCGGATGCCCCTACATTCAGGGTATCAATGTATGGCACATAACCAACCTTGTAGACCCCTATGAGGAGTGGCCCTGAGGATGGTATCACTATATTGAACTGAGCGTCGCCGGAGGAGTTTGTTTGCCTTATCTCGTATATCTCGTTCTGCTTGTAGATTACCACATTCGCGTCCTTGATGTCCGTTCCCAGAAAGTCCTCAACATGCACGCTAAAGGATTGCGGCCCAACCGTGAGGCTTCCGGGAGCTGTCACGACGAGCCTAGGCGTGTAGCATATCCACGGGAAAAGCCCCGGATCCCCGAGTGTTGTGTATGAGAGGTAAAGGTATCGGGTCAGGGAGATATACTGCGCTCCCGGAGCCTTCGGTATCCTTGAACCTGCATCGTGCCCGCCTATTCCAAGCCCAGGATCCGCGAAAAGGCACCTGTAGAAGGCTGAGTCAAAGTCCTGGCAAGAAACATAGCCGTTCCTGGAAACCGCACGAGATGTTATGAAACCGCCGTGCGGCGCTGTGGCGAAGTTGGTCATGAGAGCGCCCTTGTCAAAAGCGCCGACCAGGCAGCTTATCACGGAGGCCACTGGCATGTAATTCCAGTTGGAGAGGGTATCAACTAAGTCGGGGGTTATGCCTACGCCGATGTGGAGGATGTCGTAGCTTCCGTGGCTCACCGATACCCAGAAACCCGTTCCCCTGTATAGCTCGTGGATAATGGTATCCAGATATATGTTGTGCAATCTCTCGTAGAACTCAAGGGTATCAATGCAGTCGGGGAACTTCGCCTGGATTGCCTCGCAGACCAGCTCGCCGTCCTGGGGGGAGTTAGGCCAGAGCTGCGGCCCTATGAATATTGCCCTGTTGATGTTCGGCCCTGGCTTAAACTGATACTGGAAGAATTTGGCGGAGAAAAGTTGGGCCTCCTTGATATTTCTCGCGTATGCCCTTCCGATGAATACCTCAGGGAGATAATCTGTGCTGTCTGTGTAGCACTCGCCGTAATAGGCGTCCCCGTCAGCGTTCCAATTCCCGTCAAGGCAGGAGAAATACCACTCGCAGGGCACCACGCTCTCGCCCTCGGATGAGAACCCAGTCTCCACATACCTCGTCGGAACATGCTCCGTTGATCCTCCGAGGAGAACCCACACAACCCCCCACTCCCTGTAAGCCTCCTTGATGAAGTTTCTTATCTTGTCCGGAAGGTCAACCCCCTCGTAGTGCGCTGATATCCACTCTGTTGTGGCGACGGCAGTCCTTATGCCCATTAGATTCTTGTAGAGGATGAGGTTTGCGAAACCAGGAAGAAGCGCCCGGTCCGTTATCAAGAGGTAATCCACCGAAGTGGTGAGCTCTGAGGGTTTGGTGTCAACGGGCGGCAGTGGACCCTCGGTTATTGCGGGGCTTATAACAAAGGCTTCCGGGTTGACGAAAATCCCCCTAGCCAGCTCGCTCCTTATGCTCGCTCCCAGGGGGCTCGTCCTTTTCGGGAATATGCCCTGGCTCATGGCAGGCTCTGTCCTGATCTCAACCTCTATGCGGTTGTAGAACCGGAGGGTTCCCTCCTTGGGCGAATACTGGATGGGGTAAAGCCTCAGCATGGCTACTGCTTGGCCAGCGAACCAGCCCACCCCCGCGAGCTCCGCCAGCCGCCCCGGCAAATCCTCCGCGCGTGAGTAATACCCTTCTGACTCCTGTATGAACCCCTCGTCCCCTATCTTCACGGATGCCTGAGAGGGCATCAGTTTCACGCCTCTGGCTATCACATCTCCGCCGTAGCCCTTAACCGTGATCCCCGTTGCGGTCATCCCGGGCGGCAGGAGTATCATCCTGTTGTAGGCGGGTATGCTGGGGGCTCCGGAGTCCGTGCTCCACTCGTCCTCTCCCCGCACAACTGTGTATCTACCCTCCGTCCTGATTGCAGGCCGGACGAAGTCAAAACCGAAGCCGATTGCTCCGGCCACGATGACATTCAAAAAAATCATCTCACACCCCTTTTAAGCTCTTTATGAGAAGCCTGGTCATGTCCTGGCGATGGCCAAGCCTCCTCCTTGAAGACTTCGTTCTCCTTTTATATTTGAAAGCCCTTAGCTTCTTTGATTTGCCAATGTCCTCCACGATAGCGAGGACAGAAACGCCCTCCAGGTAAGGCTTACCAGTCGTGAGGCTCTTGCCATCCCCGTATGCCAGAACCCTGTCAAGGGTTATCTCCTGGCCTACCTCGCCGAGGGCCATGTCAACGGTTATCCTATCGCCCTCCGATACCCTGAACTGCTTTCCTGCAACCTCTACTATGGCGAAACGGTCCATGCTCATTTTTTCTCCTCTGTTCCCGGAGTCAGAGGAGCGAGCTTCTTGTATAGCTCGCCGCTCTTGACCTCCCTCTCTATGGTTGTTGATCCCTGGATGGTTCTAGCGCTTATAAGCGAAAGGGTTAACGAAAGAGCCATGTAAAGCCCTCCCAAGACCCAGGTGGCCTTCATGAAGAATGTTGGTGCGCCCCTCGCGCCCAGGAAGCTCTCCAGGCCTCCCCCGCCGAGGCTCGCGGCCAGGCCGCCGGACTTTGGCTCCTGGATGAGCACCACGCCTGTCAGGATTATGACCATGAGCATGAAAAGGATGAGCAGGATAAAGTAAAGCCATGTCATCTCAAAACCTCACTTTTTTCAACCTCAGCAACTATCCGCGAGAGCTTCTCAGGGGAGAGGCTGGCGCCCCCCACCAGGAACCCGTCAACGCCCTCAGCGGCCGCAAGCTCGCCAGCGTTCTCCGGGGTGACTGATCCCCCGTATAGAACCGGCACATTCCCGAGCGTATCCTTTATGAAAGCGTGCATCTCCGAGGCTTGGGCCGGCGTTGCGTTTACGCCTGTTCCTATTGCCCATACGGGTTCATAGGCCAGGATCACCTCGCCTCCGGCTCCCGCGAGCCCCCTTTCAATCTGCCTCCCGACCACCTCCTTTGCCCTTCCGGCCTTCCGTTCCTCCAAGGTCTCGCCCACGCAAACTATGGGTTTTAGGCCTGCCCTCATTGCGGCGTGGAGCTTCTTGTTGACGGACTCGTCCGTCTCCCCGAAGTATTTCCTGCGTTCGGAGTGGCCTATTATCACGAAATCTACCCCCACGCTCCTCAGGATGGGCGCGGAAACCTCGCCCGTGAAGGCCCCCTTATCCTCCCAAAAGAGGTTTTGCGCGCCAACCATGATCTTGGGAGGCACAGCGTCCCTGACTGCCTTCAGGAACGGAAAAGGTGGAGCTATACCAACGCTGACCGGAGAGCCAGCAGTCAGCTCGGCTATCCGCCTGGCCGTTGATTCGGCCTCTGCCAGCGATAAATGCATCTTCCAATTGGCAATAACCCACCTGGCCATGGCCTATATGATATATCCGGCCTGCATCCCGGGTCAACAATTCGCGCTAGCTCATCCGCTGAGATCTCAACACTTTCTCAAATCCTGATCCTCGGCTCGGAATCGCTTTGGGCCAGCGGTGGATGAAAATATATCCCCAAGATGAAGAGCTGGCTCACCTCAGCTGGGCTCAGAGCTCTCATGTTGTGTATCAGGTATGCGATGTAGCGCAATCTCCCTTCGCTGGATACAGACCCAGCGGGTAAGGGTTCTGGTAGCGGCAATACCACTGCGCGCGGCTCCTCACATCAAGCGGGCAGGATTGAAAGCGGGTTAGAAAACCCGCGCTGGGCATGAAAAATAATTTTTCCTAGGTCGCACTTTCCAGTCCGACAGATAGGAGAGCTCTCGGAGAATACCTTTGAGGAAAGGTTCCTCAGAAGGGCTTCAACAAGAAGCTTAATCATCATAGGGAATTCTTCTGAAGAAGAAAGGGTTGGACTTTGTCATCAGGTTCCTTGATGGAGCTTCTCGGCTCACCATCCGATAAGGTGATCTTCCTGAGGGACATAAGCCAGACTGAGGCTAAATATACTGGCAACACCGAAGAGGGGCGAGAGCGTATACACCAAAGCCCTCGTTTGTCTTGAGCGATTACGAGGGAGAAAGCTCAAAGCTCTTGTGCCCAAATAACTTACTGGCAAGAGAGGTGTGAGATGTCAGGTTCATCCGTTCTGGAAAACCCTGCCGTTGGCCCTTTATAATCTTCAGACCTATGGTAAAGGATGAATTTATTTACCAGAAGGAGGGCCCCGAACCCATTCTGAGGGCTTTCCTGCATGTTCTAGAGGGCATCCTGGCGAAAAAAGGTTTCCAGAAAACCTTTGAGCGCTTGGACCCAGAGGGCTCGGACTCCTATGTGTTTGAGAAGAATAACAATATGGTTTCGGTAACCTTGAACCAGCGAGGCCCTGAAACCGCAGAGATAACGATCGCCTCCGGGGTCCCAATGACTGAAACCATAACGGAAGCCGTTGATGCTCTCATTGAGGGAATAAGGATTATCCTAAAGCCCGCAGTATGATCCAGGAGGAGACCAAGAGGCTCACGCTTGAAATAGACGAGGTGGATCCGGTTAGCCTTTTCGGGTTTCAGGACGCTAACCTGAAGGCCATCAGGAAGCGCTTTCCGGATGTATCGGTTTCCGCACGCGATAAACAGGTGATTGTTGAAGGGCCCAGAGATCGGGTTGAGCAGGTTGAGGCCGTTCTGAAGAGGCTTTTGGTCCTCTGCTCGGCCGGAGAAAGGGTTGATGAGAACGATGTGGACGAGGCAATGGCGGAGGCCCACGCCCTGGCAGGCGGCCTGGAGATAATCACGCCCAAAAGGAAGGTCATCCCGCGAAGCCCTAACCAGGAGCATTACATAAGGGAGATAGCCGAAAACGACATAGTTTTCGCCATAGGGCCGGCCGGCACGGGCAAGACCTACCTCGCGGTCGCAATGGCTATCAGGTTTCTTCTGGAGGGAAGGGTTGAGCGCCTGATCCTCACGAGGCCGGCGGTTGAGACAGGGGAGTCCCTCGGGTTCCTTCCGGGAACATATACGGAGAAGATATTTCCCTACCTAGTGCCCCTATACGACGCCCTTTATGCGCTCATGCCCCCACAGCGCGTTCAGCGCCTTGAGGAAAAGCACATACTTGAGATAGCGCCGCTCGCCTATATGAGAGGCAGAACCCTCTCGGATGCTTTCATTATACTTGATGAGGCCCAGAACACCCGGCCCGTTCAGATGAAGATGTTCCTGACCAGGCTCGGCCCGCGCTCCAGGGTTGTTGTCACAGGAGACATAACCCAGATTGACCTTCCAAAAGGCGTGCCCTCCGGACTAGTGGAGGCCGAGAGGATACTCAAGGGCACGAGAGGCATTTCCTTCGTCTATTTCTCTGCGGAGGATGTTGTAAGGCACAGGCTTGTGAAGGATATAGTTGAGGCCTACGAGGCAAAAGAGAAGATGGGGGAGGGATGAGCGGGGATGCCCTGACCCAGCCGGAGGACAGGGGGGCTCTCAGGGGCCGAATAATTCACAATACCCTTAAGGCCCTGGTTTTCCTAGCATTGCTCGCGGGAACGATTGCCCTTCTGCCGAGGCCGAGATTCCTGGAGGACTTTGAGCCCGGCAGGCCAGCCCCCTCTGACCTATACGCGCCCTTTGACTTCAAGGTGAGAAGGTCGCCCGAGGAGCTGGAGAGAGCCAGGGAAGAGGCGGCGGCTAAGGTGGCGCCAATACTTGAATACGATGAGGAGGCGAGGAAGGTTCTCACTGCCCGTTACGATAGCCTGAAGGCCTCCCTTTCTGACACTGGCGTTCTGGTCATAAGCCCCGGCGCGACAAGCATTCTCAGGGCCAACCCGGGTATGCTTGAAGAGGCCTTCAGCCTCGCCAGAACCCTATCCGAGAGGGGACTCGTCCAGAACAAAGGGGAATTGCCCTCCTCTTCAACTAGGGAATACCTGATTGCGAGGGGAGACGAGGAGCGAAGGGTGCCCGACACAATGATAAGCGATATTGGCGGCGCAATAGAAAGGTCAAGGGCATTCGCGCTCGCGAGGTATCCACTGGATTCCGTGAGGGCCGCGGCCTTCACCGAGGCCTTCTCATACATCTGCACGCCGACGCTAAGGTATAACCAGCTTGCTACCGAAAAGAGAAGGCAGGACGCTATATCCAGGGTACCGGAGGTCTCCGAGGAGTTTCTCAAGGGTCAGCTCGTCTTCAGCAAGGGCGAGATAATAGACTCCAGCGGAGCTGAGCGCCTCCGGGCGATGAGGGAGATACTGAGAACAGGTGGCAGAACCCGGTGGGGCGTTATAATCAGTATTGTAATAGTATTTTCCCTTATTGTTCTTTTCTTCCTGGTCTACAGGAGAACGGTCCCACGCTGGACTACGATACTCGCGGTTGCTGTCGGCTACGCGCTGTTCTTCGGGACAGCTCACCTTGTATCCATCGTCAATTCAGAGATCGTGACCCCATACCTCACGCTTCTGCCGTTCCTGCCGGTGATGGTGAGCATAGTCCTTGACCCGGAGGCAGGGGTCTTCCTCGGATTCCTTGAGGCAATACTTCTTTCGCTCCTTTTTGGCGGAGATTTCGGCCTCCTCCTCTACGGAGTAGCGATTGCGGGCGCCGGCGGGCTCTCCTCCCGGATATTCAAGAACAGGTATCAGATGTATCTTCTGATACTTGTCCTCTTCCTTGCGGGCTCCGCCTCGGCCACGGGGGCGTTTCTCCTGAAGGATTGGAGCGCGCGGACGCTCCTCTTTAACTACCTCTGGGCCATGCTCTCCAGCTTTGTCTCAGTTCTCCTTGTGTTTGCAGCCTTGCCTTTGTTTGAGAGGGTTTTCAGGCTCTCAACGGATTTCCTTCTTTCCGAGCTCGCTTCCCTCCAGCATCCCCTGCTCCGCGAGCTGGCGGAGAAGGCCCCAGGAACCTTCACCCACACTATACTGGTTGGCAACCTTTGCGAGGCCGGCGCGAGGGCTATCGGCGCCTCGCCACTCTTGGCGAGGGTCGGAGCCTATTACCACGATATAGGGAAGCTCGTTGGCCCGGAATTCTTCATAGAGAACCAGAGGGGATACAACCCGCACGATACCCTTACCCCTGAGGAGAGCGCTGAGATGCTCCGCTCGCATGTTATTGAGGGAGAGCGTCTCGCTGATGCTAAAGGCCTTCCCAAGGATATAAAGAGGTTCATTTCAACCCACCACGGCACGAGCCTGATGCGCCAGTTCTACCTGAAGGCAAAGGAAACCGACCCCGGAGCGCCGGAGTCCGCTTTCCGCTACCGCGGCCCGAAACCCTTTACCGTTGAGGAAGCCATATGCATGCTCGCGGATTCCTGTGAGGCCGCGGCCAGGGCACTTGAGGAGCCTTCCGAGGATGCCATAATCAGGATTGTGGAGGAGGTTTTCGCGAGGCATGTGGCCGACGGCCAGCTCTCTGAGGTGCGTTTCACAGCAGGCCAGCTTGAGGCCCTCAAGAACGCCTTCATTCCGGTTCTCGTGGGAACATTCCACGAGAGGATAGCCTATCCCAAGTCTTGATCGCGCGCTCGTTTTTCCGGATAATTTGAACATGCAGGACAGGAGACGCGCGGCGTACGCTGGGACCTTCTACCCCTCCTCACGGGAGGAGCTGATGGGGATGTTTGAGGCCTGGGCGCCTGAGCGAACCCCGATAGCGGACCTAGTTGGCCTCATCTTGCCCCACGCCGGATACCAGTATTCGGGAGCAGTAGCGGCCGCTGGCTACAGATCAATCCCTGAGGGGACGAAACGGGTGATCCTCGCGGGTCCGAGCCACCATTATCCTGCCAGCGGTATAGTCATCTGGGACGGGGGGCCTTGGGAGACCCCGCTTGGCGATGTTCCTCCTGACCGCGACCTGGTTGAGTCCCTGCTGAGAACGGGCGTATTTAGCCCTGACCCAAGGCCTTTCCTTCCGGAACACTCCCTTGAGGTTCACATGCCATTCATAAAACACTTCTTGCCCGATTCCTCGGTGGTTCCAATGATCGCGGGAGGATTGGAATCCCACTACTTGGAGGAGGCCGCTGAGGCCCTTCGGGGCTTCATCGGCAAGGATACCGTAATCATAGCCTCTTCCGATCTTTATCACGGCTATTCCTACGAGGAGTGCGTTGCCCAGGACAAGGAAACCCTTTCCTGGATAAGGAGGATAAACGGCAAGGAGTTCCTGCTTTCTGCACGACAGAGAAGGGTGATGGCCTGCGGAGATAACGCTATAGCCCTTCTCCTTGAAACGGTCTCACGGCTTTCCGGGCCGCGCTCGGAGCTCCTCCTTTACACCAACTCAGCTGAGGTAACAGGGGCCTACGCCGGCTATGTTGTGGGTTACGCGGCGGTTGCTTTTACCGCGAGATAGCCCAAGCCCTCTCCTCAAGGTAGCTGAACAGCCCCGCGAAAGGCCCCTCAAGTTCCGGGTCCCCAACCGCTCCGACGAGGTTCCTGGCCTCCTCAAGGTATTCATAGGCCCTTTCCAAAGCGGCCCTTATTCCGCCTGAATCTTTGACATCTTCCATCACCCGGTTAGGATTGAATCGTCCGGAAAGCAGGGTTTCCCTCAAGCCTTCATGGATTAATGCGGCCTCTATGACCGGTAGGGTGAACTTGCCAGCGGCCAGGTCGTTATCCCATGAGGAGAGCATGTCTTCACAATCATCTATTATCTGGTAGGCCATGCCAAAGCTCTGGCCTGCCCTGCGGAGGGTGAGCACATGTTCCTGCGGGTAGCCGCTTATCCTTGCCCCGAGCAAGCAGCTCAGAGCAAAGAGCTCCGCTGTCTTCATTGATATAACAGCGATGTAGTTCTCGCGCATGAGGGATTCTTCGGCCGAGAGCCTCTCCTCCATCTGCTCGCCTTCCAGGGCCTTCTCGCACGAGGCGAGGAATTCCTCCATTAGCTCGGGCCTGCCTATGGCGTTAACCTGCTTTAGGGACTTTACGAAGAGGTTGTCCCCGGCGAGGACTGCCTCAACTATGCCGTATCTCTTGTGCAGGGCCTCGTCCCCGCGGCGCTCAGCCGACCCATCAACGATGTCATCGTGAACAAGGGATCCTGCGTGCAGAAACTCCACAGCAAGTGCCGCCAGAAGTGCCGGCTCGCTCACCTCCCGGAAGGCCTTGGCCGCGAAGAAAACGCAGGCTGGCCTGAGGCGCTTGCCGCTGAAGAGGAACGAGGGGTAGGGGAACCTCCCGTCAGCTTCCCTCGCGAGCCTTTCCTCAAAGGTGGCGAGGGCCTTTTCTATCGGCCTATAGGCCCTTTTCAGGATATTATCCAACAGCTGGAAATTATAAACCATAGCGCGGGGGCCTAGCCATAACCGCTCGCTGATTTGCCAGCAGGCTCTGATAAGTTTTATAATTTACGGCTGTTCAGGGGCTTGCCGGATAAGCCCTACAGATTCCCCATGAAGATCGGAGTCCTCGCCCTCCAGGGCGCTTTTGAGGCCCACGCCAGGATGATTGCCCGGCTGGGGCACGAGCCGGTTTTCGTCCGGTATCCGGAACAACTCTCTGAGCTCATGGGTCTAATTATCCCCGGCGGAGAATCAACGGCAATGAGGATAATAGGCAGAAACCTCGGGATGATGGAGGCCATAAAGGCCAGGGCGAACGATCTCGGCCTTATGGGCACATGTGCTGGGATGATCCTCTTGGCTGAGGAGGTTGAGGGGGAACCGGAGGATTTTCCCCTCGGGCTTGTGCCCATTAGGGTTGCCAGGAACGCCTTCGGCCGACAGACCGAGAGCTTTGAAGCCCCTGTAAGGCTATGTTTTGACGATAAACCCTTCAGGGCTGTTTTCATAAGGGCGCCGCGGATAAAAGATGCCGGCCGCGCTGAGCCTATTGCCTGGCTTAACGGGGAACCGGTTGCGGTCAGGTTCGGCAAAATCCTAGCTATGAGCTTCCACCCCGAGCTTACCGATGACCCTCGTTTGCACGGGTTTTTCCTTAATCTTATTGAAAGGTAATAAAAGGAGGTTTTTGACATGATGAAGGAACAGAGGAAGCCTGATCTGAGCCAATGGATCAGGGCCCTGGGACTTGTAGGCCTCGGCCTCACTGCTGGTTTCATCCTATCAGCGAGGCTTGGGTGCGCGCCAGAGACCAGGGCACAAACAGTGAGCCCATCCTCTTCCTACGAACCGGATACCGGCCTTTACTCAAACCCGTTTTCAAAGGTCGTCGCGGATCTGGAACCGAGCGTCGTCAAGATATCCACCGAGAAGCAGATCAAGATAGTGAAGCCCGAGTTTCCGTTCAAGGAGTTTCCGGGCCCGTTCTTTGAGTTTCAGTTCCCCGAAGCGCCCATGCCAGCGGAGGGCCTTGGCTCAGGCTTCATATACGAGAAGACATCCAACGGATACCTCGTAATGACAAATAATCATGTTATCCGGGACGCGGACAAGCTGAAGGTTCAGCTCTACGACGGGACCGAGATCTCCGATGTGGAGGTTGTTGGCAGTGATAGGCTTACGGATATAGCAGTTCTCAAGGTTAAGACGAAAAAGGATCTCAAGCCTGCGAAGCTTGGCAACTCGGACAACATAAGGGTTGGGGATTGGGCCATAGCCATAGGGTCGCCGTTCGGCCTCTCCGCGACGGTGACGGTTGGGGTGATAAGCGCCCTGCACAGGACAGGCGTTACCCTTCCTGAGGGGCCTGACCTCCAGGACTTCATCCAGACGGATGCCGCCATAAACCCCGGAAACTCCGGCGGTCCACTTGCCAACATAAATGGCGAGGTGGTGGGGGTTAACACCGCGATAGCCTCCCTTACGGGCACTTACAACGGCATAGGCTTCGCTGTTCCGATAAACATGGCAAAAGCGGTCGCGGATCAGATTGTCTCCAAAGGTAGGGTGGAGCGCGGCTACATAGGCGTTAAAATACAGCCCGTAACCTCCGATATAGCCGAGGCCTACGGGCTTGACAAGCCCCACGGAGCGCTCGTGACCTCCGTTGAGAAAGGGACCCCCGCTGAGAAGGCCGGCCTAAAGGAGGGAGACCTCATCGTCGCGTTCAATGGAACAGAGGTAAGGGATGTCCAGCATCTCAGGTCAATGGTGGCGCACGAAGGGCCTGGCAAGAGGGTAAAGCTTAAGGTCATCAGGGATGGCAAAGAGAAGGAGTTCTCCCTTACCCTGGGAACCCTGCCTGAGGAGCTCTCATCCGGCGGCAAGTCCGAGGAGAAACCCCCCGTTACGGAAAAGGCCGGTTGGCTCGGGCTATCAGTGGAGGAGAGCGGTGAAGGGGTTATTGTCTCGCGGGTTGAGCCGGGCTCAAAGGCCTCGGAGGCGGGCGTAGCTCCGGGCGACAGGATAGTGAAGATCGGCGATGTTGATGTGAATAGCATCAGCGATTTCCAAAGGGCCGCGGATAAATATTCCGCCAGCAAGAAGCCCGTTCTCTTCTACCTGGAGAGGGGGGGAGAGAAGAGGTTTGTGGCGATAAAACCCTAGTAAAAATAGCCCCAGGGGGAGTCGAACCCCCACCGCCACCTTGAAAGAGTGGTGTCCTAACCGTTAGACGATGGGGCCAAGGCGAATATTATAAAGCAAAAGCTCCCTCCCGCGCTATTTGCCCGGCCTCGCTCGGGTGGTTTAGAATTTGGCCATGAACGAGAAGCGCAGGTTGTGGTTTGTTGGCGAAAACCTGAAGTGGACCCTGTTCACACTAATAACCCTCGTCGTCTTCCTCGTCTATTTCCAGACAACTGCTCCAACGGTGGTTTTCTGGGATGTCGGCGAGTTCCTCGCCGCGGCCCACATCCTCGGCGTGCCTCACCCGCCCGGAACCCCACTGTATGTCATTCTCTGCAAGTTCTTTGACCTTTTGCCCCTGCCCCTTGCTTTCTTCTACAGGCTCCTGAACGGCGTTCCTGCTGTGGAATCCGTCCTCAGGATGACATTCGTTCCCGTAGTCATGGGCGCGTTCGCCGCTGGGCTCGTTTATCTGATAGTCTACGATGTTGTCCTGCTCTGGAAGCCAGAGGCGCCGCGGCACATCCTTCATGTCTCGGCCGCTTTCGCCGCCTTCATGGCCGCTTTCGGCGCGGTCAACTGGATGAACTCCATAGAGGCCGAGACATATACCCCGGCCAATTTCTTTGCCCTGCTTGCCGTTTATCTGACCCTCCTCTGGTATCGCAGAAGAGGCTGGGATGAGCGAGCGACCAGGTTTCTCCTCGCCGGCACATACCTCATTGTGCTTGCGACTGGAATCCACCTCACGGCAATTTTCGCCCTGCCTGCCATGTTCGTTTTCGTTGCGATAGTCCAGCCAAGGCTCATATTCGGGAACGAGTTCTGGGGGCTTCTGGGCGCGCTGGTCCTCCTCGCTGGCATGATGGAGCTGACATATCAGCCCTCAACAGCTAGCGCGGCCATGGCGATCGTTGGGGTGGCTCTGATGGCTTTTTACTTCTGGAGGGCTCGGTTCTTCAAGGACCTGACGGACATCTGGACGATCCTCTTCCTGGTCTCATGCATAGCGCTCATCTACGGCATATTCGGAAAAAACACCTTCGCTCTGGTCGGAGGAAGCTTGGTTAGCGTGATCTCCATGTATATGAGGGGAAGGCTCTGGAAGGACTGGAGGGGAATGGCCCTTATTCTCATGATCCTCGCTGTTTCTGTGGAATTCTGGCTCATAGCGAGGGCGTATTACCTTCACCATCACCCCACCGCGGCCTGGATAAACGAGGCAGACCCCTACAACTGGCAGGCCTTCATGGATGTTCTCACGCGCAAGCAATACGAGCCAGCGAAGATGCTCCCGCGCAGGATAGACCCCGTTATACAGGTTAAGGTTTTCATCAAGTATTTCCAGTGGCAGTATTTCAGCATCATACCCCTGGTTTTCCTCTCGCTCGTCGGTATAGTAACCCAGGTCTCTAACGATTTCTCCAAGAAGTTCCCGAATAGGACAAAGGTTGTCTGGCTCATCGGACTGGTTTTTATCCTGGCAACGGTGGGATTCTGGTTCGCCTTTAACCTTAAGGACTCGCCGACCCAGCCTGTTGGAGGGGTTCATCCCGCCACAGGTGAGCCCCTGCTTCCGACCGAGGTAAGGGACAGGGACTACTTCTTCGCTACTGCCCACATAATGATATGCATCTACGCCGGCATAGGGCTTTGGGAGGTCCTGAGGCTTGCCGGCCGGTATCTCAGGAAGTGGTGGGCAGTGGCCGCGGCATTCTATCCCCTAGCGGCTTTTACGGTTGGTTTCCAGTTCTGGAAGTTTTACCCCGAATGCAACCGCTCCAGGTTCTACCTGGCCGAGGACTCGGCCTATAACCTCCTCATCAGCCCCTCAACCGGCGGCGTTATGTTCACGAACGGCGACAACGACACATTCCCACTCTGGTTCGCGCAGGAGGTCCTCAAAGTCCGCAAGGACATAGTCATAGCTAACCTATCGCTTCTGAATACAAACTGGTATATTAGGCAGGTAAAGGCATGGGGAGCGCCGATCTCCTTCTCCTACGATGACATAGACCGCCTTCCGCCGCTGATACCCGTCCAGTGCAGGGTGGCGAACGTTGACGCGAGCGGTTTCGCCCTGGATGTAGCGGATACGAAAGCCCAGATGCACAGGATATATGTCCCATACGACCGAACGCCACTTCTTGGGTTTTACGGGGGCAGGAAGGACCTCCTCCGCTCCGAGCTTAGGCAAGCCCAGGCTACGGGCCAGCCGCTCGCTTTGCCCATAATGACCCTCAGGGACTTCGCCATAAGGGACATGATCGCCACATCCGTGGGCTACAAGCCGAGTGTTTTTACTCGGATACCCTCAGCTGATGGGCGCTCATACTTGGATGTTCCTCTTATATACCTGGACGCGCCGGAGACATTCGCGAGGGAGGTCTTTGCCGGAAAGGATTTCAGCACCAACATCTACTTCGCGATGACCACAACCCCAGATTCTTGGGAGGGTTGGGAGAACCATCTTCTAATGGAGGGGATGGCCTTCAGGTTGGTTCCTTATGAGGTTGGCCCCTTGGGGGGCTATCCCCTTGAGAACCTCAGCCCCGACTACACGAGCAAGCTCCTCCATGACGAGATGCCGCCTCTGGAATACCTTAAGGAATACTCCGGCTACCGAAAGCCTTTGCCCGATGGGGTTTTCAGATACCGCGGCATCTTTGATCCCCGTGTGAAGAAAACTGACCGCTACGATACGAACGAAAAAATAGTCCGCAACTACGCCCAGGTCTCGTTCTCCCTCGGGAGTTATCTGGCCCAGAGGGGCGACCTCAGGCGCGGCGCGGAGGAGCTGGAGATGGGCAAGGTTCTCCTGGATCAGATACCTACCGAAGGCTCTCCGGGCATGGAGAAGCAGAAGCTTTACATAGACCTTTCGCTTGCCGAGATATACACCAAGCTCGGCGATTTCGCTAAAGCGGAGGGATTCATAAAGGAGGCCGCATCCATCCAACCCGGCCCCGTTGTTGACATGAAGATGGCGGAGCTAATGAGGGCGCAGGGCAAGATGGACGAAGCCTCGCGCTATTACGAGAAGGTTCTCTCGTCCGGAGTTGAAGATCCATACGGCTTTGCCGCGATAGCTGATTTTTACAAGGATAAAGGCGACCTAGCCAAGGCCGAGGAGCTCTACAAGAGGGCCATCTCGCTGGGCGTCAAAGATACCGCTATAACGAATAGCCTCGTTGAGGTAATGAAGGCCCAAGGAAAAACGGCGGAGGCCGAAAGCCTGATGAAATCCCTCGCGCCCAAGCCAGAAACGGGAATGCCCTCGGTCATCATACCCCCACAGGGAGGAAAATAATGGGACACGCCTATACCCCAGGACTAAAGGTAACTAAATCCACTATCATAAGGAAAGAAAGGAGACTGCCGGTCCCCGGCACCGTTCTTGTCAAAAAGGGAGAAACGGTAAAAGCAACGCAGGCCGTCGCGAAGGCCGATCTGCCCGGCAATGTGGTGCCGCTGAATGTGGCCGGCAAGCTGGGCATCCAGCCGCACGAGGTTCCCGAGGCCATGAGGGTAAAGGAGGGCGAGGTCGTCCAGAAGGGTGATGTGGTAGCTGTTTCAAAGGGCATACTTGGCCTGATGAAGACCTCGCTTAAGGCCCCTTGCACGGGGACGATTGAGTCAATCTCCGCGATCACCGGGCAGGTTATCCTCAGGGAGCCGTCCGTGCCAATAGAGGTGAAGGCATACATTGACGGAAAGGTAGTGGAGGTAATAGAGCGAGAAGGGGTAGTGATTGAGACAGTCGCCTCCTTTGTCCAGGGCATATTCGGGATAGGGGGCGAGGTCATCGGAGAGATCAAGATTGTCGTTGATTCGCCTGACCAAGAGCTCGCCCCTTCCCTGATAACACCTGAGCACAAGGGAAAGGTAATAGTTGGCGGGAGCTTTTTGCCAACGGAATCCATGCTGAAGGCGAGGGAGGTTGGCGCTGTTGCTGTGGTTGCCGGCGGAACAGATGACAGGAACCTCAAGGACTTCCTGGGCTACGACATAGGTGTTGCCATAACGGGCCAGGAGGATGTTGGGCTAACCGTCATACTCACTGAGGGATTCGGAAGGCTCAGGATGGCCCGGAAGACCTTTGAGCTCCTGAAGAGCCTTGAGGGCAAGACGGCCTCAGTGAACGGCGCAACCCAGATAAGGGCTGGCGTCATAAGGCCGGAGATAATAGTCCCGGCGGAGGGATCCGCGGTTGAGGAAGAGAGGGTGGAGGAGGGCATCCTTGAGATAGGCTCGCTTGTGAGGGTTATAAGGGAACCCTATTTCGGGCTAATAGGTGAGGTAACAAGCCTTCCTCCGGAGCCCACGGTAATAGAGACCGAGGCCAAGGTGAGGATACTTGAGCTCAGGCTTGAGGACGGAAGAACGGTGACCGTTCCGAGGGCAAATGTGGAGCTCATAGAGATGTAAATGGACCTGCTGAGGGACGAAGGACTAGAGGAGTCTTCGCGGAAGACGGAGCTCCTGCTCCGGGTAATCTGCTCGCTGATAAGGCTCCACGGAAGGGAGGTCCTATCCAGGCATCACCTTTCTCCACCCCAGTTTGAGATAATGACCGCTATTTACTTTGAGGGCGAGATCTCTCAGAACGAGATGCCGAAGAGGCTCCACCTCGCCAAATCCACAATATCATCCTTGCTTGACAGGCTGGAGAAGCAGGGCATGATATCAAAGAAGAAAATCCCCTCCGACAAACGCATAGCCGTGATTCGGCTGACATTCAAGGGGGCCAATGTCATAGAGCAGGTAATAGAAAAGAGAAGGGAAATCCTGAAAGCCCTCACGAGCCAGCTATCCGAGAAGCAGAGGAAGGAGTTCAACGAAATAATCGCCAGGTTCGCTTATCTGCTGGAGGCTGAGGAGGGCAAGATATAATCAATCTCATTTATCTCTTCCCTCCCAAGAGCACCCTGCTTTTCCTTATGGTCTTTCCGCCCGCATCAGCGAGAACGGTATACGCTCCCGGCGTCAAAGAGGCGTATGTGAGCCTCGTGCCATTGCCGGCAAAGACGAGCCTGCCGCGAGCATCATAAACGTTCACCCTGCCCCCGTTCGGCAGAATTACCTCAACGCTCCTTGGCCCAAAGACGATTCTGGGTTCTCCAACACCCTTGCCCTCGCCCACATTCTCCCAATTTGGGTCAATGTGGCCAGTGAAGGCAACGGAGTCAACGGTTGGCGAGACCCACCTGTCAGTCGTGCTCATGACTATCCTATATTGGAAATAACGGGTGCCCTACGTGAGAAGCCCGTTCATGCTTGAGCCGTTTACGGTTATCGGTCCTCCCTAAGGTTCTGAGAGGATGGAGGCCGGGTCGTTCGCGCTCCTCACCCATACCTCAACCCTGGTTGGCGGAGGCACATTCGCGCCGAAGTAAGCGTTGTCCCAGGTGAGCCTGCACCCGGCATCCAATACTGAGGAAATGAGAACGCCTGGCGTATCATACCAGAGCCTGGTCTCATACCAAAGCAGGCCCTCTTTGCCGGATGTCGTCCCTGCCCTCACGAGAACATCGGCGTCGCCATCGTTGTCAAGTGGTTGAAGCGCTGACCCCCGGCTCCGTTATAATTTCAAAATGAAGCTCCTTTATGAAGGCAAAGCGAAGCAGGTCTACGAGGCCGACGAGCCCGGCCGCGTCGTAATCCACTTCAAGGATTCGCTCACCGCTTTTGACGCTGTAAAGAAGGCAACGATAGCCGGCAAGGGCGAGTTGGCTTGCACCATATCCTCAAAGCTCTTTCAGTTCCTTGAATCCAGGGGCATAAGGACGCATTTCCTAGGCCAGCTATCCGCAACCAGCATCCTCGCTAGGCGCGTCAGGATAATCCCCCTAGAGGTAATCGTCCGCTTCAAGGCCGCTGGCTCTTTTTGCAAACGCTACGGTGTTGAGAGGGGGAAGGAGCTGGCCATCCCTGTAGTTGAGTTCTCCCTAAAGGACGACTCGCTTCACGACCCTTTGATATGCCCGATGAGCGTTCTGGCTTTAGGGCTTGCGGATGAGGAGCAGTTGCAGGAGCTCCAGAAAACAAGCCTTGATGCCGCTTTAGCGCTTCGGGGCCTCTTCGCGGGAAAGGGCCTTGAGCTCGTGGACATGAAGTTTGAGTTCGGGGTGGGCGACGACGGCAAGCTCTACCTAGCCGACGAGATAAGCCCGGACACCATGAGGCTCTGGACCCCCGATGGCGAGAGCCTTGACAAGGACATATTCAGGGAGGACAAGGGGGATGTTCTCGCCGGATACAGGGAGATAGCGAGGAGGCTTGAATGAAATACCTCGTTCATGTCTTCATCCTGCCTCACGACGACCTCCGTGACCCCCAGGGCATGGCCGTTGAGGCCGCGCTCCGCAGGCTCGGGCTTGATGCATCCGAGGCGCGCGTTGGCAAGATAGTGCGGTTCGCGCTTGAGGCGCCGGACGAACCTTCCGCCAGGGCGCAGATAGAGGATGTATCGCGGAGGCTCCTCACCAACCCCGTCATAGAGAGGTTCTGGTATGAGGTGGAGGAGAAGGCCTAGCAGTCTTCAATCAGATCATCTCTGTATATCTGATCCCAAACCAGCTCGCTACCCCATGAATGAGGTCTCCCGCGTCCGTTTCAATCAGCTTTTCCGCGGCTATGTAGGCGATGTCCTCAGGGGACAGGACGAAAACCCTTATCCCTTCTGGTAGCCCGTATTCGTTCTTAGAAGGCCACCCCTTCTCAAGCCATGCCAGCAGCTTTTCCGCCGCCGGCCTGAGAAGCGCGACAGGCGCGGAGCCGTTTCCCTGCGTTATAATTTGTGCGTGAAGGGCGTTGTTCTCGCGGGGGGCCTGGGAACCAGGCTCTACCCGTTGACCAAGATAACGAACAAGCACCTTTTGCCCGTTTACGCGAAGCCTATGGTGCTTTATCCTCTCATGAAGATGGCGGAGGCGGGCATAAGGGAGGTGCTCCTCGTTACCGGCGGCCAGCATGCCGGAGACTTCCTCAGGCTTTTGGGGAGCGGAAAGGAGCTGGGACTGCGGCTCTCATACACCTACCAGGAGGGCGAGGGGGGCATAGCTGACGCCCTTTCCCTTGCGGAGGATTTCGCGGACGGGGAACCGATTGTCGTTATCCTCGGGGATAACATTTTCCAGGAACCCCTGGGGCCGTTCGTGGAAAGATATCCCGGGCGCGGCGCCATGATCCTCCTTGCGGAGGTTCCTGACCCGGAGAGGTTCGGGGTCCCTGTCATAGAGGACGGGGTGATAAAAAGGATAATTGAGAAACCGAAGGAGCCGCCCTCGCGCTTCGCGGTCACGGGAATCTACTTTTACGACAAGAGGGTCTTTGATGTGATAAGGGGGCTTTGCCCATCGGAGCGTGGAGAGCTGGAGATAACCGATGTCAACAACTGGTATATAGAGCGGGGGGAGATGCGGCACGAGGTCCTATCGGGCTGGTGGACTGACGCCGGGACATTTGAATCCCTTTTCAGGGCCTCTGTCCTTGTAAGGGAGATGGAGCTTGGGAAATGATCCTGGTCACCGGAGCATCCGGTTGCTTAGGCAGGCTCGTTGCCGAGCTTCTGGACGAGGTTTGGGCGCCGAGCAGGCGAGAGCTGGATATGGAGAGGCCGGAGAACCTCGTCAGAATAATATGCAGGAAAAAGCCAAGGGTCATAGTTCACGCGGGGGCGCTGACCGATGTTGACGGGTGCGAGAGGGAGCCGGATAAGGCCATCAGGGTGAACTGGCTGGCTACGAAAGCGATAGCCACCGCGGCGATGAAGTGCGAGGCCGTTCTCATCTACATCTCAACGGACTATGTGTTTGATGGGGCCAAGCCGATTTACTCTGAGCACGACGAGCCGAACCCCCTTAATGTCTACGGCAAAACCAAGCTCTGGGGAGAGAAGGAGGTTCTCAGGGTTCCCGAAAGCTATGTGGTGAGGACATCCTGGGTTTTCGGGCCCGGCGGGAGGAGCTTTCTCAGCAGGTTCCTTGACATGGCCGCGGCGGGAAAGCCTCTTACGGTGCTGAAGGATCAGGTCTCCAGGCCAACTTATGCCCCTTACCTCGCGAGCCTCCTCATGGATTTCGTGAGGGCGCGCCTGCCTTTCGGGATATATCACCTCGCCGGAGCCACGGACGCCAACTACCTGGATTTCGTCAGCAGGGGCCTGGAGCTTGCCGGCATAAAGGCGGAGTTGAAGCCAGTTTCCTCCTCAGAGCTGGAAAGGCCAGCCAGAAGGCCTCTCCGCTCGTCGCTCTCATCGGAGGCATACTTCGCTTTCACCGGAAAGGCTGTCCCGGGATGGGAAGAAACCATTGAGGAGTATGTTGAATGGTGGAAGGTTTCAAAAGAGAGATAACTGAGCTCGCCGAGCTTCTCGCTGAGCTTGATAAGGGTGATACGCTCGCCAGGATAGAGGAGGCTTCTCGTCTGATAACGGATTCCCTGAGGAGCGGGGGCAAGCTCCTGGCGTGCGGGAACGGCGGCTCAGCGGCCGTGGCCCAGCACCTTGTTGCGGAGCTGGTTGTGAGGTTCAGGAGGGAAAGGGAGGCCCTCCCGGCCGTATCGCTTTCCGTTGACCCTTCGGTTGTTACTGCTTGCGCAAACGATATGGGCTACGCCATGGTTTTCGCGAGGCAGGTAGCCGCTCTAGGAAAGAAAGGTGATGTCCTTCTCGCCATGACCACCTCCGGAAGGAGCGAGAACATAGCCAAGGCAGTTGAGGCCGCGAGGGAGCGGGGGCTCAGGGTTATCTACCTGTGCGGGGCCGATGTCCCTCGGGTTGAAGCCGATGTGATAATATCAGTCCCTTCCGTGAAGCCGCCGAGGGTTCAGGAGCTCCATACCCTCATAATCCACCTTCTGGCCGGGGCAGTGGAGGAGGGCTTTGCGGGATAGGTTTCTCTATTTCCTACTCAGCGTATCTATCCTCTGGTTCTCCGCTTCCCTAATATACGATAGGGGAAACCCAAGGCCGGACTTCGCGCACGACTACGCGGCCGGCCTCCTCGTCAGGACGGGCCAGGCCAGGTTGATATACTCCGCTGAGGGGTCAGACACCGCTACATGCTCCACTATGCCAAAGGAGGTGCTTGAGATGATGAGGGCAAGAGGATATGACGGCCCTTACATCACCAGGTTCTTCTCCCACCCATTCTACGCAATCCTTATGGTTCCTTTCTCTTTCCTACCATACTATCCTGCCTCAGCCGTTTTCCTCGGCCTCCAGATCGCCCTTCTGGCGCTCACGCTACTCGCGCTCCTCAGAGGTCGCGGGGGCTGGCGTTTTGCCCTTGGACTCGCGTTAGCTTTGCTCTTTTATCCCATCAGATACGGGCTAGGGATAGGCCAGGCAAGCGGTTTTCTCATACCCATAGCAGGCTACTTCATTTTGAGGCCCCAAAAGCCCCTCTCCCAGGTCGGCCTCGCTCTGGGCTTTCTCATCAAGCCGGCCCTCCTACTCTTGCCCATGCTCCTTCTCGTCGAGAAGAGGTGGCGTGGACTTCTTGTTTTCACGGGAGCATGGCTCTCAGCTTCTCTGGCCGCGACTTTTATCCTCGGAAAGGACATCTTTCTCCAATACCTCGGCCTCGTGTTGGAGAGGGTGAACCTCCTTTACATAGGGGCCGACGCGCAATCCGCGCTCGCTGTCCTCTACAGGATATTTTTAGGAACATCTGAGCGCGCTGAGACGAGCACGGCCATCCTTGCAGTCCCCCTCTGGCTAAACGCGATAAACTTGGCGTGGATAGGGCTCGTGCTTGGGCTTACGGCCTGGCGAATCCGGGCAACTGCCGATCCCTCCTGGCGCGGCAACACCCTCCTTTTGGCATCCCTTCTCGTGGTCCCATTCGCTTCAACGCATTACTTCGGCCTAGCGCTTCTTCCCCTTCTTTACCTGACCATTTCCCGGGCCGGGGGCCTGGCCTACGCCCTGGCCGGAATCGGTTTTCTTCTCCTTGAGGTCCCTCGGGCCTATTACGCTGGCGGATTCCTCCTCCGTTTCCTTTGCGTCAACCTGTTTTTGGGAACGCTTCTCGTGTTCGCCGCCTATCTCGTCGGCCCAAAAAAGAATGATTTGCTCTCCTAGGCATTTGGGTTTATAGTTGCTTGATGTTGCTGTCCGGTCTTGCCGCGGCCGCAGAACTGGGTGAAGTAGGGCTTGTTTTGGGCGAATGATTGATGGGTTATCGGCTCAGCCGTTGCCGAAGTATTCCTTTGCTTGGGCCACATCCGCGGATATGTGCGTTCTGAGCTCCTCCGCGTCGCTGAATTCCATCGTGTCCCTCAGACGCTTGTGGAAAACCACCTTGAGCGTTTGGCCGGTTATGTCACCGACAAAGTTAATTATGTGGACCTCAAAGCCGAAATCTCCGTCCGGGAAGCGCGGGCCAATGTGGCAGACAGCTGGCATCCCGTTCGCCCTTACCGCGTAAACCCCATCCGCTGGCAGGAGCTTCTCCTTTGGGGGGAGGAGGTTCGCTGTTGGGAAACCGATATCAGAACCTATGCCGCGGCCTTCCACGACCTTCCCCTGAATCGTGTAATGGTAGCCCAGATAATAGGCGGCTTCCTCCACCTCCCCTGATCTTATGAGTCCCCGCACGAATCCGCTTTTCACGAAGACCCCGCGGAACCTCAGCGGAGACAGGACAGTGAGGCCCATCTCCCACCTATCCACATCCTCAAGGAGCATGGCCGGAGAGCCAGCGCCATATCTGCCAAAGCGGTGATCCGGCCCGGATACCAGGTGCTTTGCCCCAACCTCATCCCTTAGGAAATCCAGAAACCTGCGGGGTATCCAGTCTTTCACCTCATCGTAATCCAGGATTATTAGCCTGTCCGGCCCCAAAGCGGCTATGAGGTCCCTTTTCTCCTCGGCGGTGGTGAGCACCTTTTCGCGGCCCGGGTGTTTCTCAAAGGTCATTACCGCCGAAGCAAGCCCGTGCCTTCTGGCGAACTGGACGCACTCGTCTATGAGAACCCTGTGGCCAAGGTGAACGCCGTCAAAGTTGCCCACGGTTACGCACGAGGGCATCAGTATGTCCTGGCCCGGATACCTCAGAACCTCCACTTAGTAGACCCTCCTCGGCTGAAGCCCGGCTGGCCTCCATGACCCAACGCCGATAAAATCCCCATCAGGCCCGTAGACCCTCACATCCTCAAAAGCCTTTACCTTTGGCGGACGCTCCTTTATTCCAGCGGTTGAGACCCTGTTTCCCCTTTTGAAGGCGGATGCTCCTCCTGGGGTCAGGTGGACGGGAGGAAAGTGGGCGAGGCCGTGGTCGGGCGGAAGGACAGCCTTGGGAAGTGCCGGATCATCAGGAGAAACGGCGTTCTCTATTGTAAAGTGGCCAACCCTTGTCCTGACGAGCTTTTCCACTATGCCGAGCGTTCCGAGCCTCACCGCGAGGTCGCGAGCGAGGGCCCTTATGTATGTGCCCTTTGAGACCACTGACCTTATGACGAGTCTATCCCCTTCGGCCTCCAGCAGCTCTATCTCACGGATAAAGACCCTCTTCGGCTTCGTGTGGACCCTTATACCATCCCTTGCCAGATGGTATAGCCTCTCTCCCTCAATCCTAACCGCTGAGAACGGCGGGGGAACCTGCTCTATCTCGCCCGTGAACTCCGAGAGGGCCTCGGTTATCTCCTCCCTGGTCAGGGGCGGCACATCCTTTCTCGCCATGACCTCGCCTTCCCCGTCGAGGGTGTCCGTTGAGATTCCCAACCTTATCGTGGCGATGTATTCCTTCTCTAGTTCAGAGACAAAGGGAATTAGCTTTGTGGCCCTGCCAAGTCCGACGACCAGGACGCCGGTAGCGTGCGGGTCAAGGGTGCCGGCGTGGCCGGCCTTCTTTATGCCCAGGGCTCTTCTAACCGCGTCCACCACCTGGAACGAGGATGGCCCTTTGGGCTTGTTCAGGTTCAGAAATCCTTCCATAGGTATTACCAAGGTTCCTCCGGCACGAAAGTTAGCCTCGGCACCCACCTCAGCCTTATCTCCTGGGCTATCCTTGACCTCAGGAATCCCCTTGCCCTCTCAAGGGCCGCGGCGGCCTTTTCCCACTCATCGCTCGCGGAGTAATAGACCAAGGCCTCCTGGCCGTTTCCAGAGAGCTCAACCCTCAGGATGGTCACGCACGAGAGCGCCTCATCCCTTGCCTCGTAGAGAAGCGTTTCGGCAAGAACCCGCGCTATCTCGCTAGCGAGCCGGCCAGGCCGAGCGGGGTTTTTCACAGCCTCAGATTATAACGCGAAACCTCGTCGCCGTGCGATTTGAACCCGAAGGCCGCGCTGGTTTATAATTATTTACATGCCCCTGATAGACGCCAGGGATATTCACAAGATATTCATGCTCGGAAAGGTTGAACTGCATGTCCTCCGTGGGATTAATCTGGCGGTTGAGCGGGGGGAATACATCTCCATAATGGGGCCATCGGGATCGGGGAAAAGCACGCTTATGCACATCCTCGGCTGTCTTGAAACCCCAACATCCGGGACATACATCCTTGACGGCCAGGAGGTTCACAGCCTCACCGAGCCCGAGCTGGCGAGTATCAGGCGGACAAAGATAGGCTTCGTTTTTCAGAATTTCTACCTTTTGCCTCGGATGAGCGCGCTGGACAATGTCGCCCTGCCGATGGTCTATATGCGCGTTCCGCTCTCGGAGAGGCGGAAGAGGGCCGAAGAAATTCTCGTGAGGGTGGGTCTCGGAGATAGGCTTAAGCACAACCCCTCTGAGCTCTCAGGGGGAGAGCGCCAGCGCGTTGCCATAGGGAGGGCGTTGGCCAACGACCCTGAGATCATTTTAGCTGACGAGCCGACCGGCAACCTGGACAGCAAAAGCGGGGCTGAGATAATGGACCTCTTCAAGGAGCTTCACAGGGCTGGAAAGACCATAATCGTTGTGACCCACGATCCCGAAATAGCGAGGAGGGCGGAGAGGATAGTGAGGATAAGGGATGGGGTGATTGAGGGCTAGGACTATCTTCCTTTGCGCAGATAAGCCAACCAGTAAAGCGTGGCTACGAATCCGGCCCCTCCGACGATGTTCCCGAGGGTCACGGGGATGAGGTTCCTCACGAAGAACCCATACCAGGTTAGGTTTGAGGCGTCAATTGCGCCTGCGGATGCGGCCAGGACAGAGGGTATTCCCTTCATCAGTATACCGATGGGGATGAAATACATGTTCGCGACCGAGTGCTCAAATCCGGATGCCACGAAAGCGGTTATGGGAAAGAATATTGCGAAGATCTTGCCGGCTACATCTCGGGATGCCATTGCCATCCAGACGGCGAGGCAAACGAGCCAATTACAGCCAACGCCCCTGGCGAACGCCTCAAGAAAGCTGAGGTTAACCTTCGCGCTGGCTATGCTCATGGCATACACGCCCACGCCGAGGTTGTTCATCTTCCAGAGGCCTGACCAATACATCAGCATGACCAGAATGAGCGAGCCAGCAAGGTTAGCGAGATAAACGACCGTCCAGTTGTAGAGGAGCCTCCAGATGCTGACCTTTCTGTCAAGGACCGATAGCATTATGAGGTTGTTCCCCGTGAAGAGCTCGGCTCCGGCTATTACAACGAGCATAAGGCCCACCGAGAAAGCGGCTCCCTGAATGAGCCTTGCCAGGCCAACGCCTATATGCCCGGCCAGATCGTGGCCAACAATGGTTGAGAGTTCCGCTCCAAAGGCTATGTAAGCGCCAGCGAGAATTCCCAGGATGAGCATTTTCCAGAAACCCATCTGGGACTTCATTACGCACACATCATTGGTTAGCTGTTCTGCTATTCCAGCAGGTGGCCTGCATTCGGTTTCCATATCCGGCTCTCCTTTTCAGAAAGGGCTATAATTATTGCTCAGCCCTCCTGCGCCCCGCAATTATTCTGCCCTTCAACGCGAGCCCCGTCCCCTGGGCCAGCACAGAGGCAAACAGGATGGCCGGAAGGCTTGTCCTGCTCATCGCAGGTTATCCCCTTCGCGGAGACCTCCTGGTCGAAATCCCTCAGGGCGAATTCGTTTTCTCCGGTTTCCCTGGCGAGCAAGGCGGGGTAATTGAAGAATGCCATGTTGAAATCCGTGACCTGGGAGAAGATGAACCTGCCATAAAGCTTTTGATTCCTGTATGACCACAGAAGCACAACGCCGACTAGCGCGCCTGTTATAGCCAGGCTAAACCACCTCGCCCTCCTGTCAGCCAATCCAGCGAGCGCGACAAAGCGTCATCCGCCATGATCGTCATTGCCTATGGCAGAGAAATTGCGCTAATAGCGATCGCTGGAACCCACCCTCCGCCAACTTTTCTTTTGAGAAACAGATAAAGGGCCGCGGCGGCCGTGAGGGTCATCCCCCAGAGGGCTATAAAGTTCCAGCTCAGGGTCGGAAGGAACGGCAGGCGGCTGATGAGCGCAAGGATGGCCGGATACACGGGCGGCCGGTTGAACCATAGAACGGTGAGCTTTAGCTCCGGGTGAGCCGGTGGGTCGTATATGACTGAGATCCCGCGCCGGATGATGTCATTTGCTCCGGAGAGATACTCAGCTGAGTCAGGGGTGTAAGCGATCCTAGGGGTCGGACGCGAGCGCGGCCAGTCCAAGGATCAACCCCAATGAGAATACCAATCCGAAAACGACGAGAGGAACGAGAGGTTTTCGGATCTTCAACTGCCCTCCACCACTATCTTTGAGAGGTCCCCATAGGAAAGGAAAAGCTCCCTCACCTCTGCTAGGAGGGCTAGCCGGTTCCTCCGAACCCTCTCATCCTCCGTCATAACGAAGACATTGTCAAAGAAGGCGTCTATCTTTGGCTTGAGCTTTACCAGGTGGGATATAGCCAGAGGGTAATCGCCGGCCGAGAGCGCCTCCGAAAGCGGGCCGGCAATATCCTCCGCGGCCCGAAAGAGCTCGCTCTCTTCGTGTTTCTCAAATAGGTTCGGGTCTGGCTTAGGAAGCCCAATTATCCCCTCAAGTATCCTGTTGACCCTTTTCTGGCCTACCGCTATGGCCCTGAATGTCTGCTCGTCCTCGGCGTAGGCTCGCCAGAGCGCCCTTGCCCTCTGTGCTATGTCATATATGTCCTCAGAGCCTGAGCCTATCGCCGCGTCAACCATATCGTAGCGGATGCCCTCCTTTTCCTCAAGGTAGTTCTCAAGTCTTGAGAAGAGCAGGGTGCGGGCCTTGTCCGCTCCCTTCCCTCCGAAAGGTTCTGCCGCCCAATCCAAAAGCCGCGCCGCGTTCAGGCGTAGCGCGAGCTTAAGGATGATCTCAATGATAGCGTATATAGTCCTGCGGATACCGAGAGGGTCCTTGGTTGGACTCGGCTCGTAGCCTGTTGAGAGCGCTCCCATGAGGACATCCAGCTTGTCAGCAAGTGCAAGAGCCGTGCCCGCAGGGGACTCCGGCAGGGCATCCCCAGAGAACCTTGGCAGTCGTGAGTCCCTTATGGCAAGAGCAACCTCCTCTGTTTCTCCGGATCTCAGGGCGTAATAGTATCCGACCGTGCCCTCAAGCGCGGTGAACTCCTTGCCATCCCTTATCATGGAGGTAGCCAGGTCGCACAGGTAAAGCTGCGCGGCGCGCCCTGCAATTTCCGGATCGGCGTTTACTGCCGGAGCTATCTTCAGGGCCAGGGACTTTACCCTCTCGGCCCTCTCGGCCACGCTCCAGGGCCCCCATTTCATCCTCTTGAGCTCAGCCCAGTATGAAGCGAGCGGCCTTTTGGTATCCTCGCGGAAATAGAATGCGGCATCCTCAAGCCTGGCAACGAGGACAGCCTCAAGCCCAGGGACTATTGTATCCGCCTTTTCGGCCAGATTGTTCACCCCGGCGACGAAGGCGTTGAGGAGCCTGCCCTCGCCATCCGTGACGGAAAAGTAGCGCTGATGGGCCTTCATCGCTTGCCTCACGATGGGAGGAGGGAGCTCAAGGTATTTCTCCGGGAAACGGCCGAGAACCGCCTCCGGCAGTTCCAGAAGCCCGGTCACCTCCTCAAGGAGCTCGGGGTCATCGGCGGCCTGTCCAAGCTCAGCCGCGCGCTCCATTATCCTCTTCCAGAGGAGTTCCTTCCTCTCCTGCCACGATGGGAATACCCACGCCCTCTTCAGGGTTTCCTCGTAATCTCCTGGCCTCGCTACCGCGATCTCTCCGGGCGAGAGCAGTCTGTGCCCTTTGGTCTTGTTGCCTGAGCGGATGCCGTCAACCTCAAACTCAAGGATTTCCTCATCCCAAAGCGCGAGAATCCACCTCACGGGCCTGGGGAACCTGATTGATTTTCCCCAGGTCATCGTCTTTGGGAATTCAAGCCCCTTTATTATGCCGGGGAGGCTTTGCCTGAGGATCTCTCTGGCATCAGCCCCCTCCCTTTTGACCAGAGCGGCGAGGTATTCGCCCCGCGGGGTCTTTACCCTCTTCAGGGACCCAGGATCAACCCCAAGTTTTTCAGCAAAGCCCAGCGCGGCCCTTGTTGGATTTCCACCCTCGTCAAACGCGACCCTGACCGGCGGGCCGAGGACCTCCTCCTCGGTTGCCTCCCCCCTTTCCTCAACCCCAAAGAAAAGGACCGCGAGCCTTCTCGGGGTGCCGAACTCCTTCACCTCTCCGTAGCCGATACGGTTCTCCCTGAGGAGCGTTTCAAGCTTCTCCCTTATCTGCGCGGCTCCGGGCAGTATGAACCCGGAAGGCAGTTCCTCGGTTCCTATCTCAAGCAGGAAGTCTGGCACGGCAGAAACCCATTTTTAGCTGGCTATGGCCAGCATCTTCTCCCTGAGGGCCTTGTAAAGCGGGAAGGCCGCTGTGAGCTCTCTGACCTCTTTCTTCACCTCCTCAAGCACAACAGGATCCCCCTTTGAGGTTATAGCCCTCGCCAAAAGCTTCCCGATAACCCTCATTTCCGGCTCCTTCATTCCCCTTGTGGTAACGGCCGGCACCCCTATCCGTATTCCCGATGTTATCCAGGGTTTCTGCGGGTCATAGGGTATGGTGTTCTTGTTCACGGTTATGTCGGCCTTGCCGAGAAACTCCTCAACCTCCTTTCCCGTGAGACCCTGGGGCCTCAGATCTACCGACATCAGGTGGTTATCCGTTCCGCCGGAGACTAGTCTCAGGCCCTCTGCGGCCAGCGTCTCAGCGAGCGCTTTCGCGTTTTTGATTATCTGGGACTGATACTCCTTGAAATCAGGGGACATGGCCTCCTTGAAAGCGACCGCCTTCGCGGCAATAACATGCATGAGAGGCCCACCCTGCATTCCGGGGAAGACCGATTTGTCAAGGATCTCAGCCACATCCTTTTGCGCCATAACGGCGCCCCCTCGGGGACCGCGGAGGGTCTTGTGGGTTGTGGTGGAGACGAAATGCGCGTATGGAATGGGCGAAGGATGTTCGCCGGCGGCTACGAGGCCGGCGATGTGCGCTATATCAGCGAGAAGATATGCGCCAACCTCGTCCGCTATCTCCCGGAACGCCTTGAAATCTATGGTTCTGGGGTAATTTGAGTAGCCGCAAACTATGACCTTCGGCCTTGTCTCAAGCGCCACCTTGCGGACCTCGTCCATGTGGAGTCGTTCGTCGTCCGGATTCACACGGTAGCTCGCCACCTTATACCATTTCCCAGTGAAATTTACGGGGTGGCCGTGGGAGAGGTGGCCGCCATGGGAGAGCTCCATAGAAAGCAGTGTGTCTCCGGGGTTCATCACCGCGAAGTAGACGGACATGTTGGCCTGGGTCCCGGAGTGGGGCTGGACATTCGCCCAATCCGCTCCGAAAAGCTCGGTAAGGCGTTTGCGCGCCAGCTCCTCAGCTATATCAACGAACTGGCACCCGCCGTAGTAGCGCTTTCCGGGATAACCCTCCGCGTATTTGTTGGTGAGGGGACTGCCGAGCGCCGCGAGCACGGCCAGGGAGGTAAAGTTCTCCGAGGCTATGAGCTCAAGTCCCTCGTGCTGTCTGCATGTTTCCTTGTATATAGCGTCAAAGATCTCTGGATCGGTTTTGTAGAGCTCCTCAAGAAACATCTCAGTCGCTCCTTCTTGCGGAAATTCTAAACCGCCTCGCGCGGCCGGATCAAAGTTGAGGGCCTCCTAGTTGCCAGGTTATACTTTCTGTGTGAATGAGTTCAGCGAGCGATTTCTTAGAAACACAGGGCTTTTCCCAGAGAGGATATTTGATGCTGAACTCAAGAGGAAACTCTCCGATTACCCAAAGAAATCTTCTGAGATTGAGGCTATACTTGCTTTGTTTGATACAGCCTTTGAGAGATACAAATCCCTGAAAGACAGGCTCCCCGACGAGGACGAAGAGCACCTTGAGGTTCGTTTTCTGAGACCTGTTTTTGAAAGGCTAGGTTACGAGCTGGGCAAGACCTACGACTTCAGGCCTGGGATCAGAAGAAGCCACTTTGTGAGAAAGGTTCCTGATTATGTGTTCTTTAGAAACGAGGCGGATTTTAGGGCAGTGGAGGCCTTTAAGAACTCCAGCGACCCAGATGAAAACCATAGGTTTTTTCAGTCTGCTTGCGCCCTGGGCGAGGTCAAGAGATGGTCCGCCATACTGGATGGCAGGCCAGCCGATCAGCTTGACGGATACCTTCTAAGAGCTGGGGTTGATTGGGGGATACTCACCAATGGCAGGCTTTGGAGGTTATTCCATAGAACCAGCAGCTCTCACCTCATCTACTACCTTGAGTTTAACCTTGAAGCCTTTCTCGCTTCGTATGATCCGGACCAGGGAGGGATTTACAGGAGAGAAACGAATCCCCAGGAACTCCTTAGGGATTTGGCTCCCTTTTACCTTTTCTTTTCAAGGGAAGCATTCATTTATGACCAAGAGGGCCTCTGTTGGCTGGACAGGTTCTTTCAGAGGACAAAGGAGGAGCTCGCGAGTCTGGAGGAAGACCTTTCCAGGAGGGTTTATTCGGCCCTGGAAACAATTGCTCAGGGCTTTTTTGATTACGAAAAAAACAACCTCTCGCCGGAGAACGAGGAGGACCTGGCCTTGGTCTATCAAAACAGCCTCATACTTCTCTATAGGTTGCTATTCCTTTTCTACGCGGAGTCGCCAAGGAGAGGGAAGAGCCTACTGCCCGTCGAGCAGGAGAATTATGAGCCATATAGCTTGATATACATGGTGGAGGAACAACTGAGGAAAAGACACCCTAGAACCCTCGCCAAGGAATTGTCCGGTTTCTGGGGAAAGCTAAGGTCTATTTTCAGGCTTATAGACAAGGGTAGCCCCAGCTTGGGAATTCAGGCTTACAACGGAAAGCTCTTCTCCGATGAGGCTTATCCTTTCCTGGCAGAGAAGGAGCTCTCTGACTGGCACCTGGCAAGCGCTTTGAAGAACCTGTCCCTGGATGATTACGGCCTTTATGGTGAGATAAGGGTGGACTATTCTCCCCTGTCCATAAGGCAGTTGGGAAGCATATACGAGGGGCTTCTTGAACACAAGCTTGTCTACCGGAACGGGAAGGTCGCCCTTTTGCCCACTAGTAGGGAACGCAAAGAAACTGGCAGTTATTACACTCCGGATTACATAGTCAAATACATTGTTGAAAATACCCTCGGCCCCTTGACTGAAAACGCTAATCCTGAGCAAATACTTTCCTTAAAGGTTCTTGACCCCGCTATGGGTTCCGGACATTTTCTTGTGGAGGCGGTGGATTTCCTCGGCAAGGCGTTGGCCAGGGCAAGATCAGGGGGGGACGAATACGATGATGAGGATTTGCATAGGGCAAAAAGGGATGTGGTAACAAGGTGCATATATGGAGTTGACCTGAATCCGCTCGCGGTGGAGCTGGCAAAGCTCGCTCTCTGGATTCACACGGCCGTGCCGGACAAGCCCCTGTCGTTTCTTGAAAACCACCTGAAGTGCGGAAACTCCCTCCTGGGAGCCGATCCTGACTTGTTATGGGGCCCCCCTCCCCCAAACGGCAAACCCGAGAAGGATGCTGGAGGGATATTCAATGATGTGTTTAAGAAGAGCCTTAGCGGAGCTCTCAGCCTCATAGCCCAGATAGAAGCCCAACCAGAGGAAACAGCCGTGCAGGTTCAGGAAAAGGAGCGAACTTACGAGAATGCACTGGAAAAGCTGAGACCATTCAAACAGGTAGCGGACGCGTGGATGGCGTTCTTCTTTGATGAGAAAACGAGCAAGAACAAGAAGAAAACTGGGATGAGAAGGTGGAAAAAGGATAGGCGCGAGCGCGCCTGGTCTGACCTTCTTGCCTGGCTGAGCAACCCTCACGAAACCAAACCACCCTCTTGCGCGGCGAGGGTCGCGCTCGTTACAGGTCAGAACCTATCCCTGCAAAGGCGTTTCTTACATTGGCAAATAGAGTTTCCGGAGGTATTCTTCTCTGATAGCCGAAAGGAAAACCCTGGCTTTGATGTGGTGATGGGAAATCCGCCCTACGGGATCCGGATTGACGAGAAGGAAAAAAGGTTCATCGGAGTTAAGTTTGAGAACGGGACCCCGGACAGTGCCGCATATTTCCTTGAGCTAGCGCTAAATCTGACGAGAAAAGGTGGAAACTTCGGGATGATAGTTCCCAAGAGCATAGCGTTTTATCGTGAGTGGAGGAGGATACGGGAGATCCTGATAGAGAATTCCTCCCTTATGGCTGTGGCGGATGTCGGGATAGCGTTTAGGGAAGTTCTGTATGAGCAGCTTATATTAATCTTTAGCACGAGCGCCCTGGACAGGGTAAAACTGTCCCTCTTCAGGCCAATGAGGAGTCCTGCCACGGAGAAAAGCTTATGGAAAGAAGATTTTGTGAACCATAAGATAATAAAGGAACAAAAAGTCTTCGTTTTCAGAAATATTACCGAAACAGAAGAGATGATCTTGGGAAAAATAGAAAGCAAGTCCATATTTATTAAGGACTTGGCCGAAGACATCTTTGGCAATCTGAACTTAACAAATGCTAAAAGAGCATCAGGAAAATCCGAAGAAGAGCTTTTGCAGGGGCCTTTTACTATGAGGCCAGAGATAACTAGCGAAGAAAACGAGTTCCTCTTTATCCGTCGCGACCCCCACTTGAGACGCTATCTGGTTAAATACTGGTATAAGATGAAGGTTGATGAAATTATTAGAAAATTGCTGGAAGGGAAGGTTGTGCCCAGAATATTCATTAAGCCACTGAGAGGCCGACGTCTGGTTTCTTGGGTTGACGAACATGGCAAAATAGCTACTCATCACCATATGATCAGTGTGGTCTTTAAGCCTGGCGAAAAATACAACTATTATTTCGCTATGAGTGTGATAAACTCTAAAATACCGTCTTTCTGGATGCAAAAGGTTATTTTTAGCGACACAACTGAAACAGCTAGGGAGCTAAACAGGCCATACATGGAAAGGATTCCCCTTCCCCGCATATCTTTCTCAACCCCAGCAAAGAAACGAAAAGATCTCTTTGAAAAGGCAAAGGAACTGTATGATGCAGGAGACAACGATTCTCTCTTGAAGTTTGTTGAAACCTGCATCCAGAATGGCCACTCCGATGCGGTTCACGACCTTCTCGCGCACCTTGCCAAGGAAATGATCTCCCTTAACAACAACCTGAATAACCTCGCCGAGAGGTTCCTTCTTGATCTTGAGGGGTGCAGAATCCCACGGAAAGAGGCGGAAAAGGGTAGGCAAGCAAAACATTTGCGCGCTGTCAAATCAATCAATCCGCACCTTGAGGGCACTGACGATAACCGGAGGATTAACCTCGTGAGCGCTTTAGCGTGGAAGGATAAGGTGGCTTTCAGGGATCTCCTTCTCTGTTTAGCAGAAAGCGTGCCCCACCTATCAGAGGCTCTTGAGGTCTACGAGAGATATTCCCCTGATTACAGCGAGAAATACGCGGTCCGTGAATTCACTGATACCCTTATAGACCAAATAGTCTATAGGCTTTACGGACTCGCAGAGGAGGAAATTGAAACAATAGAGACCTGGACCGCCGAAAGGTCAATTCCCGAAGAGTAGGTTTATCCTCATCGTCCTCCCCGTCACGACGAGGTCCCTCGTGCCTTCCTTGCCCGGTTCAAAAAGCCCAGCGGGCACAGGCCCGTTTGTCCCCCAGAGCGATGCCCCGGCTTCAAGCCAAAGGTAGCCCACAACCCGGACGGAGAGAAGCCCCCCGGCCTCTCCGATCCAGGAAAGAGGCCTCAGAGTTCTTGTGGTATCGTTCAGGGGAGGTTCCCACCTGATCCAGGAATAACAGAGCCCTCCGGCAAGTTCAAACCCGAGCCTCATCCTGTCGTGCGGGTTGAAGAACCGGATGTGAGCCATGCCCGGGGCCGTGTAGAACCATCCCCTTCCCCACGAACCGCGGAAGCTGAAATACTTGTATCCGAGCGAGAGCCCCCAAGAACTGGCGAGCCAGCTCGTCTCCCAACAGGTGTTGTTGAGGAATACCCTGGCGTCCAGCGAGGGCCCTGCCTCGGCGTCCTGTCCGGCCCGGAGCATGATCGTGGAGTCAGGCGATGGCCAGGCCGCGCCCGCGGAGACCCCAATGTTGCCGACGCTTTCGGAAATGAGGAGAAGCAGGATCATTTTAGAAGCATCCTCGGTTTGCCATCTTGGCCCAGAATAAAGTAGACCCCGGATTTCCCCGGCGGCGATTCCAAGCGTCTGCCGGCGCAGTCGTAGATCCCGGGCTTTCCAGGAACAGCGCTTGGGGACTCTTCAACGCCCGCCCCTTCACACCATACTTGGTATGATAAAGTGGGTGGAAACACGCTGTTTTCAAGGGCGCTGAGCTGAGGTTCGGCCGCTGTGATGTTGGGAGACCTGGCCTCATCCGGAAGCGTAATAGGCACAGATGTGAAGCCAGCGTCCCTCGCCATGCAGTTGTATCCGGTTGGGTCTACGGAGACAAAAAGAAAGTCCCTTCTTCCGAAACCAAAGGATGATGTGTAGCCGAGGGCGATCGTCTGGCCTGAACCGAGAATTAGAGAGCCCAGGCCATCGGACGCGTTCCCGCCGACATATTTGCTCCAAGCGAGCGAGCCGTCAGGAAGGGTTTTCAAAAGGAACCCGGGCCCGCCGTTGGTGTGCCTCCCTGAGATGTATATGCCAGTGTTATCAATCCCGATGTCCATGGGGTATTCGTATCCTGTAGCTCTCATTAACCTGGCCCAGAGAAGGGTTCCGAGCGCATCAAGCGCGAAGAGCAGGACCCCTCCTCCCTGGCTCCCGTCCTTGCCGGCCACAATTATGGTATCGCGGTTAGCGCAAACCCTGAGGGCCATATCGTATCCCGAGCCTCCGAATGTCCTGAACCATCTGAGGGAGCCATCCGGGCCAACGCGCATCACAAAAGCCTGGCCAGAAAAGCCATAGCTCTCAGTGTAGCCCACAACAACGGCGTCATCCCCTACCACCACGACATCCTCGCCGCAATCAAAGCCCTGGCCGCCCAAGGCGATGGCCCAGCTCAGCGAATTTCCCTCAAATCTGAGAGGGAGAACATCGTTTTGGCCGGAACCCCATGAGTCCGTGTATCCAACCAGGTAAGGGCCGGATAAGGCCCTCAGATACTCAGCCCTCGGCCCCCTTATTGCCAGGAAGGCAGGGTTGTTTAGTTCAGGATCGGTTTTCATGAGCAGGGCATCCGAATTCCCCATATCGTTCAAGAAACCAATCGCTGTAAGGGAGTCCACTTCCCCCCAAGCCCCGTAAAACTCGTCTGTCCCTGCGATGCCAGTAGCGTATGCCCCAACGAGGTTTCCCTCGTAGTCCCAGATGAGGATGTGTCCGTCAGTGCTCGTTGAGTATGAGCGGCCTACGCCAACAATATATGATTGAAATCCCACACCAGCCCTTATCTCGTCGTCAAGGCTCGTTCCCCAGACAAAGGCATCGCCAACTCCAGATAACAAAAACAGGATCGTGCTCATTTTGTTACCAGAACCTTTGTCCTTGCCGCAACCTGCCCGGCTGTTCTGAGCCCCACGAGATAAACGCCCATCGGCACTCCGAAAACCGAAACCCGGCCTGAGGCCGGACCCTTTCCGGATGCGAGGGTCTTGATTCTCCTTCCCGCTACATCGTAGAGCTCAACCGAGAAATCCCCCGTCTGGACAGAGTAGGCGATTATCGGTTTCGGCCCAACGCTAGAGAAGGCGCGAAGCGGGGGTTGGGCCACCCCGGAGGCTATGTTCTCCAGCGTTTTCAAGAAAGCCGTGTCCGGAAGGGCGAGCCTCCCCCATCCCCATATCGTATCCGGAGCAAAGCCGGTAATCGTATCCCGGTTCGCCCACTGCCTGAAGAGGGATATTGCCTCCTCAGGCGTGAGGCCCGGATGCGCTTGTAGCAATAGCGCGACAGCGCCAGTGCCCTGCGGCGCGGCCATGCTAGTGCCGGCCATTATGGCGTGTTTGCCGTCAAGGCTCAACTGCCAGGCGGGCCAGCTCGCATCCTCTGAGGCAGACGATATTACCGTTCCCGCCGCGACAAGATCGGGCTTTATGCGGTTGTCCCTCGTGGGGCCCTTGCTTGACCATGATCTTATGAACGGCACTGTCTGATATATCCAGTTGTCGTAGTGGGTTCCCTCGCAGCTCTCCCACCCTGTCCTCGCGCCGTAGGCGCCCACGGCGAGAACCTTCGGACTGCAAGCTGGTTCCACAATGGTTCCGCCCAAAGTGGCGCCCCGGACGAAAGCCCCTCCGTAGCCGTAGCGCCAGGCGTCAAACTGGCCGTCGCCTCCGGCGCCCTCGCGCTCCAGCACGAGCCTCCAGGTGTAGACGGGAGGGTTTGAGGGGCCTTCTATAACCCACTCCCCAAAGAGACAGCCGTTGCCGGGATAAGGCACATTGCTATAAGAGACTCTGAGGTATCCTCCTCCCTCGCTCGCTCCGGGGCCCACCCACGCGCCGGGCGAGGTTCCCGGCCTCACCACCAGAGAATTCACTATGCCGGGCGAGAACCCTCCGTCCCCAGCGGAAAAGCCCTCAGAGAACAGCGGGGCTCCCGCGTCTGAGACCTCCAAGCTGTCAATCCTCCAGCCGTCGGCAACCCCCGTTCCGTCCGAGAACATCCTGAACCTTATCCTAACCGTTCCGCCAGCGTATTCCGAAAGGTCAAATGTATCCGCCGTGATCCCTCCCGAGCTCCCCGTAAAACCGGGCTCAAAGCCCGTTGAGCCTCCGTATCCGTCCTTCGGAAAGACCTTTTCCCAAACCTCGCCGTCCCTGCTGGCCTCAACAATGCCCCCGTCGCCCGAGCCCATGGCGAACGAGTGGATGAGTATAAGCTCAGGGGATACCGCGCCAGCTAAGTCAATGCTCGGGCTTGCTATGAAACAGGTGAGGTTCGGCCTGTAATCCCCGTCCCTGGCGGTTTCCCATGCGCCTGAGGTCGGGTTGTATTCCCAATCCTGGAGGGAGGATGTCCCTGGCGGCAGGAAGGTCATCCTGTAGCTGTCTCCGCCTGTGTGGAAAAATAGGGCCTCGTATAGAAAGCCCCCAGCCTGGAATGATATGCTGTCTGTGCCTGAGACGATGACCCTCGCGTGCATGGGGTCTGAGCCGGAGTTTCCGGCCGCGCCGACCACTATCCTGCCGGGGCCGGTGAGGTTCGCTATGGCTGATTCAAATGGGCCAGTGCCGTCGTGGGGGCCGTAATGCCCTCCGAGAGATAGGTTCACCACGCAAGGAAGGCCGAGGGCCTCCGCCCTGCGGAATATGTAATCAACCCCATCAACTATATCAGCGTCAAGCCATGTTGTTTTCACAGCTATTATGTAAGCCTCAGGCGCGAGGCCGGCGTATCTTCCCGGCGGCTCAAGCCCGTTCGTTGCAGAGCCGTCGCCTGCGGCTGTTCCCACGACATGGGTCCCGTGGCCCATGGTGTCGGCTTCCCTGAGCGTTCCAGATACTATGTCCAGGGAATCGTATTCAACCCCGTAGCCGAATTCCGGCGGAGGGCTTTCGCCGCCCGAAGGCGCTATGGTCTGGTTCCAGATGCGGATTATCCTGGTATCTGCGGGGGATGACCAGAAGTCCTCGTGATCCCAATCCAGCCCGGAATCAACAGCGCCAACCACAACGCCCTTTCCAGTGAAACCATGCGAGTGTTGAACCCACGCCCCTGTCCCAAGGTGAACGAACGAGGCGTCGGGAAGGCTCAGCGCGCCCCCGGAAAGGATGTAGACCCTCGCCGCACCCGAACCGGACTGAGGGGAAACGACGAGGTGATAGCCCCCCGGCCCGGGCAATCTGGTCTCAAGCCTCGCGGCCCTTCCCCAGCCTCCGTCCTGGTCAGCGCCTATAAGCCTCCAGTCCCAGTCGTAAAGCTCAACCTGAGGGTCAAGGTTTCCCGCGGGGTCGTAGGTTGCGATTACCTGAAGGGTATCTGGCCCAGAGGCTGTGAAATCAACGGTGTCCGGCGGATAAAGGAAATAGCTGGCTGACCAGGGCGCGGCCAGGTCGTTGAGGGGAAAAACCGGCCTGGCCTCCTGTATGTATGACACAGCAGGATCTTCCTTAAGAGCGGGAAGCGCTCCCGCTTCCACCCACGCCGTATAGTAGGGCCTTTTGCCCCCGGTTACCCTTATCCCCCTGGACCTGAGAGCGGATGCCGGCAGGTCTGATACGACGAAGCAACGGATTGAACCTGTATCCTTCCTCATCGCGAGGCCTGGGGATAGCACAGCTGAAAGGATGAAACCGCTTATCATCGGGAGATATTATAACCCACCCCTTCCATAGATCTCCACACGATCCGGGCTCAGGGGCGGATGACAAAGGCCTCACCGCCGCGCGTTCCGCCAGATAGCGATCCCCCCGGAGGCCACAATGAGCAAAAGCCCAGGCAGATAAAATTCCCAGAGGAACCTTTCCGGCACGAAATTCCTGATGGCCTCAGCGCCCCCTGGCAGGAGCCTGAACCCTTCAAAGGTGAAGGAGAACAAGCAAGCGAGGGCGCCCAAGCCGGCGAGGATGATATCAGGGAACCCTATTTCGCCTCTCATGAACAAGAGCGCGCCGGAGGCCGCCGAAAGGACGAGCGCGATGAGGGCGGGCGCGATCCAGGGGCCGAACCAAGGAACCGGAACGAGAAACAGCACATCCCAGTCAAGCCACCCCGCAGGCCAGTTCAAGAGGAGCTTCAGCCAAGCGTAGTATAGGATGTCCCAGATTCCAAAAGCGAAGGCGAAGGCCAGGAACCTCCTTACGGCTCCGGTTTCCGAAAGAAAGGCTAAACCCAGGAGCATGAGTATGGTCGCTATCTCCCTCCCTATCTCAACCTTTGCCACGAATGGGTCGGCAAGCTTCATTGGGAAGGAGAAGCCTTCGGGATAATACAGCCTTCTGAGATAAACGACCACGGCGGCCTCAAGGTATGCCATGCTGGCCCCGAAAACCCCCAGCCCGGCAAGTTTTCCTACCGGATGTAATCCTTTCGCCATAAGGGTTCTGTGATCTCAGAGAACCTTTTGTCGTATTCCCTGAACCAAGCCTCGTGCTCCGGGTTCTCAAGGAGCTCCCGCGCGCCCTCATCGGCAGGCCTTGCCCCGCAGACCTTCACGAGCCTCTTCATCATGAAGAAGTGATCCCTTATTGCGCAGGGCGCGAGCCAGTTCTTGTGCTCCTCTGGAGAGGTTTTCCCGTAGCCATAGGCGTTGTGCCAGCGTCTCAGCGCTTTGAAAAGCTGAGCCTCGTAGGCGTCGTTGAGGTTCCCTCCCCTGGCGTATATCTCCCTCAGGTTAGCGCCAGCGTAAGGCACGAAAACGCAAGGGTAGACATCGGCGTTCCAATCTATGTAAAGGTATCCGGTGTGCCTCCCTCCGGATATGCACCCGGCCGAGACCGTCCCCTGGTTCCAGAAGTCCATGAGGAAGTAGCCCTTCTTTCGTATAACCTCCCACCCCCGTTTCCACATCCAGTGCCTTTGCTCTGGGGTTGGCACAAGGCTCAGGTCCGTTTTCCTGCCTATGGGCATATACTGGAATATCCAGCCGTATGTGGCGCCCTGGCGCTCAAAGAACTCCTCAAGGAACTCATCCGAGAGAAGGAGGCGATGGTTTTGGCTCGTTGCCGTCAGGGATATGCCGAACGGGATGCCCCTTTCCCTGAGCCTTGCCATAGCCTCAAGTATTTTTTTGTAGGTTCCTCTGCCTCTCCTGGCGTCGGTTTCGGCCTCAAAGCCCTCAAGGGATATGGCGGGAGTGAGGTTGGCGAGCACGGCAAGCCGGTTGGCAACGCTGTCGTCTATGAGGGTGCCGTTCGTGTAGACCATAAATAAGCAATCCAGGTTCTCCTCAACGATGTCAAGGAACCTCGTTTCCCCGTCCCTCCAGAGGAAAGGTTCTCCGCCTGATATGACGAAGAACCTGACGCCCCAAAGCTCTTTTGCCTCCTTCAATATCCTGCGGAACTCTTCGGCGCTCAGCTTCTCAGGGTTTGCGCCCGATGCGGCGTAGCAGTCGGGGCACCTTAGGTTGCAGGCCTTGGCCGGACTTATCACGAGGAAGCCGGGTGGTCCTTTCTCCCCCCTTTTTCTGAATGACTCGCTTATATCCCCCCTCTCTGCCCAATTGGCAACCATGTCCTTCAGGAATACCTCAACCAGCCTGTCCGCGAAGCGCTCGGAGAGCCTGCCCTCTTCCATTGCCCTATCAAGGGAGTGGAGGAGGGCCCACGCCGCCCACCCGACATCCCTCTTTACGCCCCGAGGCCTTGATCCGGCAACTATGGCGTTGTAATTGCCCCGCCGAAGGTTCTCCTTCAGGTAGAGAAGGAGCGACTTCCGGATCAGCTTGTTCTTGAAGGCGGGAGCAGAAAGCCTCTCTATTATGTTCCGCCCCCTTGCTCCCCTGAGAACGCGCGCCAAACCGCTGACCGCGGATTTAACCGATTTAACCTGCATCTTTCGCCTCCTTTTTCACAAGCCTTCTCAGCCGGGCCAACTCCCTCGTGAGCCTTCCGAGCTCCTGGGCCATCTCGTGGAGCCTGGAGGCATCCTGCGACGCTATCCTAGACATCCGCCTAGCGAGGCGGCTTGCCTCGTTCGCTATCGCCCTTATCCTTATCAGGTTTGTGATGTCAACCCCTGATGCCCTATCAACAACCCTTACCCTTATGCCCCTCCCAACCATGCTGAGGACCTGGCCCAGGGTTATGAAGGCCCTTGAGACCGTGTCATACATCTTTCTGTTGGAATATCGGTGAATCAACCTCTCCTTTTTACGCATCGCGTAAATTATACGACAGGCGCTCGCGCCGGATCAAGCTCCTGTGTCAGCTCAGTGTCAGAAATCCGGGTATTATTTTGGGCGAACAAAAAGGAGGCGAGCATGCTTTGGAGCGCTTTTCTCTTGTCAGCGCCTGATGTAGGCTGTGAGAGGATACTCTCTCCTGGCCAGTATGTCCAGCTAGGAAGCCCCTATACGGTTAAGGCGAGGTTCAGGAACTACGGGGATACCTACGCCAGCTTCCCGGTCTATTTCAGGATTGACAGCGCCGGCGGCCACAACATATACCAATCCTCCTCAAATGTGAGCAGTCTTCCCCCTGGGGGCTCTGTGGACATAACATTCTCACCCAACTGGACCCCTCCTGCCTTCGGCACATACAGGGCATACGCCTGGACTGAGCTTTCAGGCGACAGTTATGCCGGGGACGATACGGCTCTCATATATATAAGGTGCTACCACGATGCCCAGGCCTCTGATGTATTTTGGCCCTACGACGAGAACTCGGTCGGCATCCCAATTCAGCCGGTCGTGAAGGTTAAGAACGGCGGCTCATACACCGAGGGATTCCAGGTAAAGCTCAACATCTACGCGCCCGGGGGTAGCCTGGTCTACTCAGGGACAACGACCGCTCCATCCATAATGCCTGATTCCTTTGCCACCATTCAATTTCCAACATCCTGGACCCCCTCAGACACGGGAAGATACTCCGCTGAGCTTATAACCGCGCTCGGCCAGGACCTTTATCCCGAAAACGATACCCTCAGGGAGGATTTCCTGGTCACATACGAGATCATATACGACCAGGGCGTCGTTGATCAGTTCATGGTCCCCTCGCCCGACTACTACAACAACAAGATGGCGGTCCGCTTCACCCCAACTGTGTCTCCTCCGCTTTACATAACAGCTGGAAGGATATTCCTGAACACATACGAGTCCCTTGACTATGTGATGGTGTGCCGGAGCGCCGGAAGCCTTCCCGATACCGCAAACCCGCTCTTCATAACCTATAACCTGCACGGGGATAACTTCATAGGCAGTTGGGCATCCTTCTCCGTAGACCCTCCCATATACCTCGCATCAGCCCAGGACATTTGGATTGTGGCTCACTGGAGCCCGCAAAGCCCTGATGCCCCCGGAGTTGGCTGTGATTTTGATGTGCCCGTTGATGGGAGGAGCTGGTATTTCCTCAGCGGGCCCGGCTGGATAAGCTACCCCGCCGGAGATTGGATGATGAGGCTCACCCAGGCTAAGAGCGTTGAGGTTTCTGAGGAAAAGGGCGGGTTGCGGATATTCGCGCTGAGCCCAAATCCGTGCAAATCCACCACGAGCGTCTCTTTCCTGATCCCGGAGGACCTGACGGTTGAGGCAAGGCTTTACTCGGCTGACGGGAGGCTTCGCGAGACTCTGTTCTCTGGGAGGCTCTGCCGCGGGAGCCACACGCTTTCTTTTGAGCCGAGCGTTGGGCCCGGAATCTACTTTCTGAGGATTGAGGCAGGGGGGATGAATGCGGCGAGGAGGCTCGTTATCCTGAAGTGAATCCCCGGCTAAGCCTCTGCCGAAACCCGGGCCAGGAGCTCAGAGATAAGCTCCTCAACGCTCACGCCGTCAGCCTCAGCGTGAAAGTTAAGGATAATTCTGTGCCTGAGAACATCGTGGGCTATCTCGCGGAGGTGGTTTCCGGTTGGAACAGGGTCCCCCCTCAGCCAGGCGAGGGCCTTAGCGCCGAGGACAAGCCACTGGGAGGCTCGCGGGCCCGCGCCCCAAAGCACATATCTTTTCACGATATCCAGCGATGACGCTGAGGGCCTAGTCGCCCTGGAAAGCCGGACCGCGTATGAGTAGAGGTGAGGGGGAACGGTCATGGAGAGGACCTCTTCCCTCGCTTTCATTATTTCCTCCCGCGAGAGCACAGGTTCGGGCTCGGGCAGAGGGCCTGAGGTTGTCCTTCGGACTATCTCAATCTCCTCATCCTCGTCCGGATACCCCAGGTTAAGCTGGAAAGCGAACCTGTCCAGCTGAGCTTCCGGAAGGGGATATGTGCCCTCCTGCTCTATGGGGTTCTGGGTTGCCAGGACGAAGAAAGGAGGCTCAAGCCGATATGTATTTCCCCCTGCCGTGACCGAAAGCTCCTGCATTGCCTCCAGGAGCGCCGATTGGGTTTTCGGAGGGGTGCGGTTGATCTCGTCGGCGAGTATCACATTGGCGAAAATGGGGCCCTTGTGAAACCTGAACGCCTTGCGCCCGGTCTCCGGGTCCTCCTCCAGGATGTCCGTTCCGATTATGTCCGTTGGCATCAGGTCAGGGGTGAACTGGATCCTTGAAAACGAAAGCCCGAGCGCCTTCGCGAGGGTTTTTACCATGAGGGTCTTGGCGAGGCCGGGGACCCCTACCAGGAGCAGGTGGCCCCCAGCGAAAAGCGCGGCCGCGACCTTTTCAACTATGGACTCTTGGCCGACGATTACCCGCGAGACCTCTGATTTTAGTTTGTCTCCTGTGCTCAAGACGGAAATTCTAAGGCCTTGCCCCGCCGAGGATCACCTTTCGCGTTTGATTTCCTACCCCGGCAGGGTGTATAATCTTGAGCTAACCGGAGGTTCATCAAATGGCTTCAAAGGAACTCCTAAAACTCTTGGATGATGCCGTTGCAAGGGAACTGCAGGTTTCAATCCAATACATGTGGCAACATGTTAGGGCATCGGGTTATCAGTCAGCTCCGATAGCGGATGCCCTCAAGAAGGTCGCCATCACGGAGATGAAGCACGCTGAGGCGATAGCCGAGCGCATGGACTACCTCGGAGCGGAGGCAACCACAAAGCCATCCCCCATAACCGTCGGCAAGACCCTCAAGGAGATGCTTGAGCTGGACATAAAGGCGGAAGGCGAGGCGATAGATCTCTACAAAAAGATAATTGAGCTAGCCGATCAGGAAAAGGACATCACAACAAGGCGCCTCATGGAAGGCATCCTTGGGGACGAGGAGGAGCACGACGACCTCTTCCGCAAGCTCGTAGAAGGTCTCTAAAACCAGGAGGTCCATCATGAAGAAGATGACCAGGGCGAATCTGGAGGCCGCGTTTTCCGGCGAATCACAGGCCCACATGAAATACCTTATATTCGCCGAGGCCGCTGAGCGGGAGAACCTTCCTAATGTGGCTAGGCTTTTCAGGGCAATAGCCTACGCTGAGCAGGTTCACGCCACAAACCACTTCAGGAACCTCGGCGGCATAGGGGAAACCGGCGAGAACCTCAAGGCCGCCATAGAGGGCGAGAACTTTGAGGTTGAGGAGATGTATCCCGCTTACGACGCGGTCGCAAGGCTTCAGGATGAGCAGGGCGCTGTCCGAAGCATTCACTACGCCATTGAGGCAGAGAAGATACACGCGGCCATGTATGAGAAGGCAAGGCAGGCGGTGCTTTCGGGAAAGGACCCGCAGATAGCCGAGCTGTTCATTTGCCCGGTCTGCGGCTACACCCACGAGGGAAATCCACCGGATCGTTGCCCGGTATGCAACGCGCCCGGCTCAAGCTTTAGGAAATTCTAGGAGGCGCATCATGCGTTTATCGGAGACCATAAACCCACCAGAATACGAGGGAAAGGAGAAGCATGTCCCTCAGATTCACGCTCCGGAGAAGGTAAAGCCCGGGGAGTGGTTTGAGGTGACGGTAATCGTCGGGGAAGAGGTTCCCCACCCAAATACCCCTGAGCACCACATATCCTGGATAACCGTTTTCTATAAGGAGGATGGGCCTCGTCCAGTATACCAGGTGGCGCACTTCATTCCGACGCCTGTCTACGGCGATTCTCGTTTCACCTTCAGGATGAAAGCCGAAAAGCCCGGCCAGATCCTCGCCCTTGAGCACTGCAACATCCACGGGCTCTGGGACAACTCCAAGAGGCTTGAGGTTGAATAAGATGCCTGACAAGAAGGTTGCCCTGTTTCTTTTCGCGGAGAAGGGCGACACGAACCGTGTAATGCACGGTCTTCTGTATGCCTGGGATCTCAGGGACAAGGGTTTTGATACGGTTCTCGTCCTTGAAGGGCTGGCTGTGAGACTTCCTCTTGACCTTTCAAAATCCGACCACCCCATGCGCGAGTGGTGGGAAAAGGTCAGAGATATAGCAGTTGCTTGCACGGGTTGTGCCAGCGCCATGGGGGTAATCCAGGAGCTCAGGGAGCTCGGGATCCCGCTCAAGGGCAATGAGATGACTCACATAAGCCCTTCCGGCTACCTAGCGGACGGCTACCAGGTGATTATGATGTAGGCCCCGGACTAACCTGCTTATAAAACGGCCGCCGGAAACGGCGGCTTTTTGTGTCAGGTTGTCGCGAAAGCAAACCCAGCGCTTACGGTCATTCAGTCTCATTTATAACCAAGGCCAGGGGTTTTCACTCTAGCCGCGGCTCCCGTGGGTCAGCTCGTGCTTTCTTACCAGCTCCTCCCAGTTTCTTTTTATGGAGCCCTTCACATAATCAAGCCTCTCCGGCTCAGCGAAAAGCGGCTTGAACCTGCCCTGGAGCCTGAGGTATTCCTCGGGCGGAACCTCCTCCTCAGGCCAATAATTTATGGTGTATCTTTCGCCGTCCTCAACCTCGTATAGAGGGAAAACATTCGTCTGCACAGCGAGCCTCATGGCCTTTATTGAGACCTCAGAGGGCATCTTCCAGCCCGGAGGGCACGCCGATAATATGTGTATGAACCTCGTCCCCTTTATCTCTCTGGCCTTGGCGAACTTTCGGAACATATCATCCGGGAAAGCCGGGGTCGCGGTTGCCACATATGGGATCTTGTGCGCGGCCATTATCGCGGCCATGTTCTTTTTTGGCCTGTCCTTCGGCCTTTCCTCAGGGGTTGTAGTAGTCCAGGCGCCGAAAGGCGTTGAGGAGGAGCGCTGGATGCCCGTGTTCATGTAGGCCTCGTTGTCATACATCGTGTAGATTATGTCATCGTTGCGCTCCGCCACCCCTGAGAGGGCCTGGATCCCTATGTCAGCGGTCCCGCCATCCCCGCCCCAAGCCATTACCTTTGTGTCCTTGCCCTGGAGCTCCTTCGCTACGCGTATGGCGGATGCTACTATGGCCGCTGTCTCAAAAGCGGTGTGAAATACCGGAACCTTCAGGAGATGGGTTGGCCAGGCGCCATCTATGATTGACCAACAGCAAGCTGGTATAACCACGACCGTGTCCGGGCCGAGCGCCTTGAGGGCTATTCTCATGGAAAGGGAAGCCCCGCACCCCTGGCAAGCCAGGTTTCCCGGATGAAGGTGTTCCTCAATCGGTATCTGCCATTTCATCTTTCTGCCTCCTTGGGCTGAGGCTCTAGGGGCCTTATCTGGTATCTCTCGTGGCCGGGGCCTGTGGGAAGCCCCTTTACCCCGACATAAAGGATGTTCTCCGGCTGTTCGCGTTTAGCCATATCCTCGTAGACAGCGATGATGTCGTTCACCCGGACATCCCTTCCGCCTATTCCTATGATGTATCCGTAGATATCGGGCCTCTTATCCTCGTGGTAAAGCGCGGAGCGTATCTCCTCTGAGAAGACCCCGGAGTGGCCGGGGCTCATGTTCCTGTCCAGGACAGCGACTTTTTTCCTTCCGGAAAGCGCCTCGCACACCTCCTTGAACGGGAAGGGCCTGAAGGCGACCATCTTGAGAAGCCCGACCTTCTCCCCCCTGTCCCGGAGGAGCTTCACCGCGAGCCTGGCGTTTGAGGTCATTGATCCCATTGATACTATAACATGATCGGCGTCATCCATCATGAAGGACTCGGTTACGGCGTATGGCTTCGGGCCTATGACCTCGCCGAATTCCTGGCCCGCCTCCCTCAGGAGATCGAGGGCGCGCTCCATGTTCTTGTATATCTTGTAGCGTATCTCGTAGTAGTGCTCCCTTGCAACAAGCCCTCCCCACGCCCGTGGGTCAGCCGGGTCAAGGGAGTAGAGGGGTTTATATGGTGGGAGATAGGCGTCAACCCGATCCTGGTCGTGGACTAGGAGGGGCTCAAAGGTGTGCGAGAGGATAAAGGCGTCAAGCGCTACCATGCCGGGCAGGTAGACCTGCTCGCAAACCTTGTAGAGCCATATGATAAAGTCCTGGGATTCCTGCACGCTCTCAGCGAACAGCATTAGCCAGCCGGTATCTCGCTGGGATAGGAAGTCCGTGTGCTCAGACCATATTGACCAGCCCGGCCCCATTGCTCTCGTCACATTTGAGAGGACAACAGGGGTCCTCGCGCCCGCGGCCCAGTGGAGCATCTCGTGCATAAGGGCGAGCCCCTGCGCGCTTGTGGCGGTGTATGCCCTACAGCCGGCGGCCGAGGCGCCTATGCAGGCGGCCATCGCGGAGTGCTCTGACTCAACATTTATGAACCGGGCCTTCAGCTTTCCGGATGCCACGAGCTCGGAAAGGAGCTCAACTATGGTGGTTTGAGGGGTTATGGGGTAGGCAGATATGACCTGAACCCTTGATAGCATAGCGCCGTAGCTCGCGGCGTGGTTTCCAGTCAAAAGCCTGCGTTCGGGCATATCAGAACTCCTTCTCCTTTATGAAGGATATGAAATTGCCTGGGCACTCAGCCGCGCATATCCCACACCCTTTGCAATACTCGTAATCAAATATGGGCCCAGGCCCCCACTTTATAGCGTAGTCAGGGCAGAACACGAAGCAGGTCCCGCACTGGTTGCAGAACCCGCAGGAAAAGCATCTGGCTATCTCGGAGGCCGCCTCGGCTTCGGTTATGGTTGCGGATTCCTCGGAGAAACCAGCCCGTATCCTTTTATCAGCCGGGAGGGTCTTGCTCTCGTTCCTGGGGGTTTTCAGGAAGTAGGCGGGGTTGGTGTTCTCCGGCTGAACGACCTTGTCGGGGAAACCCTTTGCCCACTCTGGCATGGGGAATTCCCCGCCCATGGTCTGATTTATGGCAAAGGCCGCCCTGCGCCCCCAGGCTATTGCCTCAACAACGGTTGCGGGCCCCGTCGCCAGGTCCCCTCCGACAAAAACAGCAGGGTCCGGAGTTGAGCCGCACTTGTCAACGCTCAGCCACCCGTCCTCGCCCTTAAGCGAATCCGGAAAAGGCGAGAGGTCCGCCACCTCGCCCACTGCCTTGAAGATAGCGTCAAACTCCTCAGTGTATGTCTCGCCTGTCGGCTCCGGCCTCGGCCTACCTGAGGAGTCCGGCTTGCCGAGCCTCATTCTTTCTATGACGACCTCAAGCCGTTCGCCCTTTCTCCTCACAGATCTGGGAAGGGTGAGGGCCCGGAACTCAACCCCTTCCTCCTTCGCTTTCTCGTATTCCTCGCGGATGGCCGGCATCTCCGCCTCGGTCCTCCTGTAGAGTATCGTGACCTCAGCGCCGAGCCTCCTCAGGACCCTCGCCACATCCATAGCGGTGTTCCCGCCTCCGACTACCGCGCACCTTTTTCCGGGGTTCGGCCTCTCTCCCTTCTGGACCCTCACAAGGAAGGGAAGGCCCTCCTGGACGAGTTCCTCGCCCTCTGTCCCTATAGCCCGTTCAAGCCACGCGCCCGTCGCCACATATACGGCATCAAAATCCCGCTTTAGGTCATCCAGCTGAAGCGTCCTCCCCAGCTCAACGCCGGTTCTGAACTCAACGCCGAGCTCTGCCAGCTTCTTTATCTCCTCGTTAACGATAGCGTTCGGCAGGCGATACTCCGGGATCCCGTATCTCAGAAGCCCTCCTGGTTCGCTCTCCCTCTCAAAAACAACGACCCTGTGCCCAGACCTCCTTAGGTAATAGGCCGCTGAAAGCCCCGAGGGCCCTGATCCGACGATTGCGACGCTTTTGCCCGTCTCATTCCGGGGTTTTGGGTGGGGAAGGCCGGCCGTAGCATCGCCGAGGTATCGCTCTATTGATCTTATGGATACAGCGCTGTCATGCGCCTTTCTGTTGCACTCACGCTCGCAGAAGTGCGGGCATACCCTTCCTGTTATTCTTGGGAAAGGGTTTCTCAGGGCGAATATCTCCCTTGCCTCCTCGTATCTGCCCTCCGCGAGCGCGTGGAAATACCTCGGGATAAAGACGCCAGCTGGGCATTCACCGGAGCACGGAGACGCCTTATCCTCTGGCAAGGGTTTCATGTTTCGCCATTCCCCTGTCTTAACGATGCCCAGGGTTGGCACAAGGGAAACCGGCATCTCCGGATAACGGTCCACATGCGATAGATCAGGCATCATGATATCCTCCAGCGTTAACCTTATCGTAGGCCTCACGGGCCGCGGCCTTGTTCTCATCGGTCTTGGTCGGGGCCTCGTTTTCTATTGCTCTCAGAAGGGATTCCAGCTTAACGAGGCCCGTGACCCGGGCGAAGGCGCCCAGGACTGTTGTGTTGACGACCGGCTGGGTTCTTGAGCCTATGCCGTGCTTTACAGCTATGTCAGAGGCGTTCACGGTTGCCACCCTGAAATCGGGCGGAATGCCGAGCGAATCGGGCTGGTCTGGCGCGTTGACCACGACCCAGCCGCCCTTCTTTAGGCCGGAAAGCACATCTGTGGATGAGAGGAGGGTAGGGTCAAGGACAATCAGGTGGTCAGGCTCAAGTATGTCCTGGCGCACGAAAAACTCATCCCCAGGCTCGGCGATCCTTGTGAAAGCCACAACCGGCGCGCCGCGGCGCTCAACGCCATACTGGGGATAAGCCTGAACATAGTGGCCCTCTATGAAAGCGGCCTCTGCCAGGACCTTTGAGGCAACCACTGCCCCCTGGCCCCCCCTTCCGTGGATCCTTATTTCAATCATGGGAAACCCCCTTGGTTTTTAAGGGAATTGAGGCTGTAAAAGGCTTTCCGAAAAAGATTTGTAGCCATCCCTTTGATGAGAATATAGGATAAGGCCAATCATCGCCTCCGGACAACTGCTTTGAGGTGGGCCGCGCCTCAGACCCTCTGTCCCTCCAGGAGATAAGAAAGCCCCTCCTCAAGCGGCCTCGGCCTCCAGCCCAGCTCCCTCAGCCTATCTGAGCGAAGCCCCCAGTCCCCCAGAGCCATCCTTACAGAATAGGCGTTCAGTATTGGGTTCAGGCCGAAAACCTTGGCGAAGGCTGGGCCTGGTCCGGCGAGAAACCTCACGATTCCCTGGCCTATGAAGAGCGGAGGCCTTATCCCGGCTACCCTCGCCAGAACGAGGCCGAGCTCCCAGAGCGGAATCACATCTGAGACGCACAGGTATTGCCCGGGAGGGGCCTTTTCCAGAGCGATGATTATGGCATCAGCTACATCCTCCACATGCACGAGCGGAACCCGGTTCCTGCCTTTTATGAAAAAAGAGAGTTTCCCAGACGCCACCAGTCTGAGTAGCGCGTCTATCTGTGAGCCCGGCCCGTAGACCATCCCAGGCATGACCATAACTGTCTCAGGGTAATGCCTGATTACGGCCATCGCGGCCCTGTATTTGCTCAGCTCATAGGGCGATGAGAACCTGTTCGGCCTCGTCTCAAGGCTTTTCTCGTCCCTGATCCCGTCCTGAGGGCCGGCCGTGCCGTAGGCGGCTATGCTCCCTATATATACGAGCTTTCTGATCCCGCATTCCCTCGCCATCCGAAGCGTGTTCAGGGTTCCGTATATGTTGACCCTTTGCACCAGTTCCGCCGGATAAAGCCCGTAGTCCACTATCGCGGCGCAGTGCACGACCGCATCCGAAAGCGAGATTGGCCTCAGGAGGCTCTCCGGGGCCATCACATCCCCGTAGAAAACGGCTGAGCCCTCCGGAACGAACCTTCTCTTGCTCGGGGTCCTAACCAGCGCGATGGGCTCGTGGCCCCGCTCAAGTAGCTTCCTGACAATCGCCCTGCCTATGAAACCGGTTGCTCCGGTGACCAGAACCCTCACGGCGCTATATGTTAAACGAACCCTATACCCTGGCGCCAGCGCGGTTGATCCCCCACGAACCGGCCCGTTATAATTTCGCCCTGGCCCCATCGTCTAGCCTGGCCAAGGACACCTGGTTCTCAGCCAGGAGACCCGGGTTCAAATCCCGGTGGGGCTATTCTAGAACAGCCATCCCACATAAGCGTGGAGTCCGAATTCTCGGTCCCCGTTGAGCGAAACATCACCGCCGAGGTATCCGGACCCCAGGGTGAAAACCCCACCCCCGAGGCCCGCTCCCCACAGATAATCCCCGAAGTCCTCTCCCACCCCGAGCGCTCCCGCTTCCGCGAAGGGCACTAGGTAGAATTCCGCTGGGAAAGGTATTGCCGGATAAGTCCAGGTGTAGATGAGGTTTCTCGCCTCCAAGGTGAAAACTAGCCGAGAGGGCCCGGTTCTCGTCGGGTATGGGTAGCTCCTCAGAGCGTAAAGCCCGCCGAGGTATTGCATCCTATAGTATGGCGTTTCCGATGAGAACATCTCAAGCCTGATCCTGGCCGCAAGGGTTGTCCTCCCGACGGTGCCAAAACCCCTCGCGCTCACCGATAATCCCTGGAAAGACCCCTGGCCGGTGAGCTCGTGGAATGACGAGAGGCTTATCCCCACCGATGTCCCGCGGCGAGGGTTCAGTGGATTGTCCAGGTCCCCCCGCTCCCAGGAAACAGTCCACCCCAGGAGCTCGTCTGAGCTGTCCCCCCCAAGGCATACGCCCGCGCTGTCAAAGAGCCTGTTCTCGTAGGATGCGCCGAGCTTTATGAGGTTCGGCCACCTGAACGCCCTTCCCAAACCTACCGATAGGCTTCTCGTTCTCTCGGTCATGTCCTCGTGCTCCCACCTCAGGCTCCCCCAGAACCCTGAGATGTCAAACGCGCCCGGATGGCCAGGGGTCGGCGGCTTGATGTAGCCCGCGGTGAGAGCGTTCTGTCCCCCAAGGTAGCCTCCGGTCCTGGCTTTGTGCGCTCTGCCCCACAGGTTTGGGAAGCTCAGAAGGAGCCCCACTGTCCAGCCGCTCCTGTCGTCGTAGCCAAGGGTGGGGGAGGGGATGATGATCGGCAATTCGTAGAAGAGGAAATAGAGCTCCACCCCTGAGTCGCTGATTGCGCCTGCGCCCTTGGCGAAAGCGAAGACACCCGTTGTCATCAAGATTTTTTCCCTGTCGGAGATAAGTGAGTCCAGCTCTTCCTGAGTTTTAACTGAGGAGAAGTCCTCCAGCCGCAGTTCCTCCCTGATGAAGTTCTCAGATGTGTTGTTGGCCCCTTCAACTCGGAGGTTCACATCAAGGCAAATGATAAAGGTGAGGATCATCTTGATATTACAGCCTCACCTTTACCGTTAGAACCGGAACCTCCAAGCTCCTGAGAACCTTCTCCGCCACGCTACCGAGCAGGGTTTTGCGTAGCCCCGATCTCCCGTGGGTTGCCATCACGATGAGGTCAACCGGGTTCTCCTCGCAGAACCTAGCGATCCCGCCGGCCGCGTCGGCCCCCTTCACGATAACCTTCTCTATACTGCGGCGGAACTCCTCCCCGACCGTGTCGGCCAGAAGCCCGTCCATAACGCGCAAAAGCGCGTCCGAGAGCGCCTTCTCGTCCTCCTTTCCCAAAGGAACGCTGGTTTCCATGATGTGCAGGAGGGTGATTTTTGCGCCAAAGGCCCCCGCTAGCTCCAAAGCCGGCGGAAAGGCCTTTTTTGAAGGCTCGGAGAGGTCAGTGAGGAGGAGTATATTCGCTATCTTTAGTGGAAGGGCGGGTTTTTCGTGGACCGTGAGCACCGGGCAGGGCGCGTTCCGCACGACCTTCTCTGCTGTTGAGCCAATTATGATCCTCTCCAGGCCCTTGGGCCCCCTGGTTGACATCACGATTAGGTCAGCTCCCTGGTTTTCAGCGAAACTGATTATCTCGCTGTATGGGCTTCCCTCCAGGAGCATGATCCTCGCGGCAATCCCTTTGTTCCTCAGGTTCCTCGCTATGCTTTCCAGCTCTCCCGAGGCCTCCTCCCTTGCCTTCTCCAAGGCCTCAAGGTAGGCGGAAGAATCGCCCAGAAAAGAGGAGTAGAAAAGGGGTATATCCAGGAGCACATGAACCAGGATGAGGTCTGCGTCAAAACGGGAGGCTATCTCTTCCGCATAGGCCAATGACGCTTCAGCGTTCTCCGAAAAATCTGTAGTCCAGATTATTTTTCCGAACATGTGGAAAGTTTAAAGACCTAACAAGCCAAGGATCAACATGGCCGGAACCCCCGCACTGTTATAGGTTTTCTCTTGGCCTTAGCCCTTTTCCGGACAGAAGCCTCCCTCTTTCAGCTCGCCCTTTATCAGGCAATTAAGCGCGCGGGCAATATCGGTTTCGTTCGTAACTATCGGTTTTATGCCTCTGGCCGCGAGATCATCAGCAAGCCGCGGCCCCATTCCTCTGGCCAGAAGGACATCGCAGTCATGTATGGCCTGGAAAAGGATATCGTGGCCCCCGCCGTGCCCTGGCGTGTCATGGAACCCTCTTCTGTGGCCCATGCCGGTCGCTCCTGCTCTGTGCCTCTCCAAGACGAAATCGCAGTGCGGGTTAGGCCTCTCTTCTCTTTTTATCACCCTCATGTCCTCTTCCACATCGTAGATGTGGAAGCTCCTGGCGCGCCCCGCGTGGAGGGCCAGGGTTCGTCCGTTGTCTGTTGCCACTGCAACTCTCATGCTTGCTCACCTCCATGAGAGCCTCCGGACCTTCTCGTGACCTTTATGCCCATGGCTTCCAGTTGGTCAACCAGGCGAGGATCCGCGTCCGACACAACCACTTCCTCAACCCCGCGCAGGAACTCGCGCCAATCGCGCCAAGGACACCAGCGACCGCGGTTGCGGTATCCGAAACCCCATCCCCATCCTGCGTGTCCTCTGTATCCTCTCATCATAACCTCCTTGTTAGGCTCATATTATAAAGGATATTGAGACGCAAAATCAATATGCTAGAGGTATCAGATATCCGAACCCGGATTACGAGGCATCCGAACCGATCTTATCTCTTACCAGGTCAACTGCGTCCTGGTGCCGTTGCCCACCCAGGAGATAAAGCCCCCTGAAGGGGTCAAGCCGGGAGGGTTTCCTGAATGTTCCGAGGAATATCCCGCCCCCGTCAACCTCGTAGCGCCTGAACCGTGACCACGGGAATCTTCTCCTGTATAGGAAACGGGAAACCTCAATCCCCTCTTCGTCAAGGGCGTATCGCGTTGGGACCCAGAAAGGGTAAAGCGAAAGGAACACCACTATAATCGTGAGGATGCACCACCACGGCCCCGCCACGAACCAGAAGAAAATGAGAAACAGGGTTGTTATTGTCACGACCATGCCGAGCTTCACGGGGTTTTCCCGCGCAGGGTGCGATGTCCATGTTATCTTTTTGTCAGCCACACGATCCTCCAGTATTGCGCTTTCGGGTTCTCCCGGTTAATTGCGTGCCCGGCTTTGACCACAGATCAGCTTTGTTAATGCGTATCTGGCCCCAATCTCCCGATTATCCTGTGCGCGCCCGGCGTTGAATAATCGTATCCCGGCAATCGGATTGGCATTCGGCGGCGTTTCTCGGAGTCGCAACATTTCTTACAGCTCAAATTATAACCTCCCCCCGGAGCGACCCTCAACTCCCGGACTGGCGGCTCAAATTGTCCCCCTCTTTACTGGTAAGAAGCTTCTAGATATATAAAAAGATCTTCTTACTTGGTATAGAGGAGGACAAGGTGTCCTAGCGCAGAAGCCCCTACAAACCGAATAAGGCCCTTAATCCTTCTGTGAGGACATCGTTCCCGAGGTCAAGCGGCGGCGCGAGGACCAGGCCCTTTTCGTGGCGTGAGATACGGTATCCGGTTTCCTCAACCCTGGCCGCCGCGCCATCAGGCTCAGGAACCTCCAGAAGCCAGAGCGCGCCAGCCCCCCGGCCCCGAATCCCCGCTTTTTCAAGGAATTCCTTTATCAACCTGCCCCTTTCCCTTGCCATTTCAAGCCCTTCCCGCCTCAGCCGGCCGATCACCTTGGATATGCAGGAAAGCCCCGTTTCCTCCGCCTTTGGCAGAATCTCCGTTAGCCTTGATGGCCTCGCTATAAACCCCCACAGGTCTCCGCCGTTTGCCCAACCCCTTCCGATGATTATAGCGTCCGGCTTCACGCTGAAGGCCTCGCAGAGAAACGGGTGGCCCGATACCCCGGGAGAGGTTCTTCTCTCGTCGGAGACCAGGTTGATTCCCTTTTCGCGGCAGGCCTCAGCGAGGCCTACGAGGTGCTTTCCCCACGCCAAGGGATCAACAATTATGGTCCTGACCCCGCTCGGGATGAACCCGCCATACCTTGCCCAGGGTCCCTCAAGCCGCGACATCGCAACGCGCATGGCGTTTTCTTCATTTCTGGAGAGGAAAACCCTCCTGTTCGGTCCCCCGGGAGCAAGCACGGCCAACTCCTCCAAAGGGTCGCCGGCCGGGCCCGGCAGTTCCCCAAGGAAGACCTTGCCGTTCCAGGCGGACGAGAGGTCAATCATGGCTCTGGGCTTACCCTTGCGTCAAGCCACCTGGCGTAGATGATGAAAATGAAGTTTGATAGGGTCACTAGCATCTTTATTGCGAACTGGCCAGCTATTAGGGGCAAAAGCGGCAGAACCCCAGCGAAAGCGAATGTGTTGAAGAGAACCGAGTCAATCACTGCTGAGGCCAGATTTGACAGCAGGAACGCGCGGAAGAACCTCTTCTCTATGCCAACGCGGCGCGCCACCCACACATCAACCCTTGAGGAGACCAGGAAAGAGAGCATGGACGAGGCTACTATCCGCAGGTCCATCCTGAAGAGGGTATCAAAGGCCTCGCCCAGAAAGTCGCCCGGCCCTCTCGGTATCAGGGATACGGTCCACAGAAAAAGCGCAACAGCGATGTTGGCGGCCAGGGTTATCCAGATGATGCGGCTCGCTCGCTCGTATCCCCCGCGCCTGTGAACCACATCAAGGAGCGAGTAGGCCGAGTTGTAGGTAAGGTCTCCGCCCGTGAATATGAGTCCGGCCAAGGTGAATGTCTTGTAGACCGTGATGTTTGCGGTCACCACCAGGAGCGCGTGGAGAACCTCAAGGAGGATGAGGCCGAGGCGCTTTGAAAGCCATATGGCTATGGTGATGATCGCGAGGGTCACCAAAAGCCAAAGCGCCAGAGGAAGGATGTAGCCGCTCAAGTTTGGAAATTATACCAGTTGCCCCTTGTTTGTTTCCATTAGGGCCCTATCTCCGCGGGCTCCATGAGATAATAGAGAAGTTCGTCATCCTCTATTGCTTCAATATAAGAGGCTGTTGGCCCGAGCCCTTTGGGAAGGCCCGCAAGCACGGCCCTGAGGTTCCTCAGGGATGAGAAAAGCGATGTTCTTTTCGGGTGATAGAACACAACCCTGGCGTCCCTGAGCTTGGCCTGCTCCTTTGCTACCGATACGGCGTCAGTGAGCCCGCCGAGCTGATCAACCAGGCCTATCTGTCTCGCGGATATGCCTGACCATATCCTGCCCCTCCCTATAGCATTGACAGAGTCCTGGCTTATCCCCCTTCCCTCGGAGACCTTCTTTGTGAACTCGTTGTATCCCTCCTGAAGCATAGCCTGGACGAACCTGCGCTCCTCGTCCGTGAACCTTCTGGTCTCTTCCCAGAGCAGGGTGTGCTTGTGGCCTGTGGTCACAGTGGGCTTCGTTATGCCCACCTTCCCGAAAAGGTCCTTCATCACTATCTTCCCGGTGATTATGCCTATGGAGCCGGTTATGGTTGCTGGGGTCGCGAGGATGCGGGTTGCGGCGCAAGATATGTAATAGCCACCACTGCCGGCCACATCGCCCATTGAGACTATAACGGGTTTCTCTTTCGCAGTTAGATAGACCTCCCGCCAGATGAGGTCGGAGCCGAGCGCAGAGCCTCCGCCAGAGTTCACGCGGAACACCACCGCCTTTACCCCCTTGTCCTTTCTCGCCCTCCGCATTGCCTCCGCCACCTCTTTGCCCATGCTCTTTCCGCCCAAAAGGCTCACACCGCCCCTTCCGGAGACGATACTGCCCTCCGCCACTATGAGGGCAATAACCGGCTTATCCTCCCTCCAGGCCCTCGGAACCTCCCGATTTGCGAAATAACTCTCCGGTTTAATTAGCCTCACCCTTCCTCCAGCATAACCCTTGACCAGGTCCTCAAGCTCGTCCTCGTAGGCTGTGGTGTCAATGAGTCCTGCCGACAGGGCCTTCGGCGCTGAAAAGAAGCCCACATCAACGAGGGCGTCAACGCTCTCTGGGGGCATGGCCCTTCCCTCGGCCAGGTAATCAATTATGTTGTTGTATATGTCATCCAGTATGGCCGTGTATTGCTCCTTTTGTGCCGCGGACATGGTGTCTGATGTGAGCGGTTCGGCCGCTGTCTTGTATTCCTTGATGCGCTCAAAATCCGCATATAGCCCGAGCTTGTCCAGGGCTCCCTTCAGGTAATATCCGCCTGCCCTGAGGCCGGGAAGCGCCAGCTCCCCCGACTGAGGCATTACTATCCTGTTCCCCGCTGAGGCGAGCCACACCTGGTTGATGCCCATCGCGTCCGCGTAGAAGACCACGAACTTGCCTTTCTTTCGCGCCTTTTTGATTATACTGCGGAGCTCCTCGGTCTGCGCCGCGCTCGGATTCCCCTCAAGCCTCACGAGTAGCCCGGATATCCGAGGGTCGGAGGCCGCAGAGTCCAACATAGCCGCGAATTCGTAGAATGTTGGCTCAGAACCTATGAGCGCCCTTCCGTCCTCTGAGTATGGCCCCTCAACCGTCACATCAAGCCACCTCTTTTCCGGAATGGATAGCCTGGGATAAGGGTTACCGGAGAGCTCAAGCTGAACCTCGTTGAATTCCGGGGACTGCTCAGCTGAGCCGGCGCCGGATAGCCTCACCTTGCCCAAGGACCAGTCAAGTCCCAGCGAGAGCGTTTTGTCATCAGCGTAGGACCCGTGAAGGATGATTCCGGGCAGGGCTTCCAGCCCCATGCCGGCGCGCCACGCGCTCAGAGAGTCCTTGAAATCAATGTCCCCGAAAAGGGTTAGCCTATCCCAAAATGGCCTGAGCCCCAGGCCGGCGGTGAAAGCCCTTTGGCCCCTGAAGGCATCCTTGACCACGAGGCCCGCTGAGATATACCTGTGAGGCCTCAGGAGGAGGCCGTAATCCAGGCCGCCGTTCTCCAGGTGCCAGGTTGTCCCGAGCCAAAGCGTCTGCCGCCAGAGCTCTTGGCCGGCCGACACCTCCCACCGGGAGCCGCTCCCGTTCCCCCTCCAAGCGATGCCCATTCCCCACAGGCCCAGGCCGGCGGAGAATGTCGTGTCCTGCGGCCTGTAGCCTATGATGCACTGCCAGCCTGTCTTGACGCCCAGGGCCGACGGGTTGGCGGCCGCGCCCTGGAGCCTTTCGGCCGTCGCAACGGAACTGCCCTCGTAAAAGGAAAGTATTAACAGGATCGTCATCTCAAACCTCCTTTGTTGCCAAAGTATATCGCTTTCGCTTCAGGTGGGGCAATCCCCCCTTCCCTCGCCAGCATATAAAGGTATAGCTGTGCCCAGCCGGCGTATGGGCCGTAATCCGGACAGGAACCCACCAACCTCTTTATCCACCTATCAACCGGGAAGGCGTGGTTCACCCCATAGCCGTAAAGGAGGGTGCACTGCGCGACCTTTTTCCCAACACCCGGGAGGCAGAGGAGCCCGGAAATCTCCTGCGGCCTTGCGGGATCAAATTCTCCCGAGAGCGTTTTTTCCGCTATGCCCACGAGATACCTTGCCCTGTAGCCAAGTCCCAACCTCAGGAGCAGGCTTTCGTTGGTCAGGTCCTCAGGCTCCGGGAACCGGCCGAAAGCCTCCACCATGCGCCTTATTATCAGCCTTATGCGCTTTATGTTGTTGTTCTGAGATACGGTGAAGGACACGAGGGCCTCCCACGGGTCCTGGCCGAGGACCCTCATGCCCCTGAACCTTTTCACTGCCTCTTTTAGCATCGGGTCGTCCGGGAAGCTCTCGTAGACCTCGTTTATGTTTATTCTGAGGTTGAAGTATCGTGAGAACCAATCCGGTGGCGCGTCTGTCTCGTAAAGCACCAGATCCCCCTCCCTTCTCAGCCTGGCATGCCGGGTCGCGCCGTCCCACCGGAAGAAGCCGGAGAACTCGCCCTCACCCTCGTCCCAGCCGAAGCACTGTCCTGAGAAAAGGGTGTAATAAAGATTGAGCTCGGACTCCGGGATCCGGCTCCTCCCTAATTCCATTCCGCTCACTTGGAATAGCTCGCGCTGAAGAAGTAGAAAGGCCCTGGCGCGGGTTCGTTGGGGGTCCTATCCTCCTTGCTCACGAACGGGCGATACCAGTAGTATCCTGCCCCTATACCTGCCGAAAATCCCCACTTATGGTAGCTGAACTTGTAGGAGATGGACATCCCGTCCAGCTCAAACGCGGCCCTGTCTGTGCGCTCGTTGTATGTGTCCCACCTCTGCCAGAAAGAGAGCTCGCTTTTGAACTCCCCGTGCTTCATATCCCCGTCCAGGCTCGTTTCCCACCAGAATGCCTTCCGAATATAGCGTTCGTGAGGGCTCCATATGGAGAATACATCAAGGTCAAACCAGGGCAAGAATATGTAGGCCCCGCCGGTGAGCCTGGTGTAGATATACCTGCTTGAGGGGTCGGCAAGGTATTTGGGATAGTATCTTGATGCTATGCCGAGGTCCAGGGTCCACCCAGTAAAGTAGCGGAGGAGCTCCCACGAGAGCTCGTAGTTGTCGTATGTGGCGTAATCCTCGCCGTTTTTGGCCCCTCGAAACTTCATTGGGTAGTTTGCGCCGAGGTTTATGTATGTGGCCATTGTTGTGCCGATATACTTCCCCCACCACGCGTAGAACTCGGTCGCCGGAATATCGGTTACCACCTTTTCTTCCTTATATTCGGCCTTCTGGTAGTAGCGAGAATCGTATGCGGCTCCGAGGCCCCAGAAAGCTGGCTGATCCCCCCCTGTCCCCATGAGCGTTTGCATATCCTCCGCGCTCCAGGTGTCAGATTCCTCAGCCGCTCCCAGAAGAACAGCCATCCTGTAATATGCCTCGCCGTATGTGGGGTCAATGGCTATTATCTTCTGGTAAATCTCCTTTGCCTCATCTTTTTCACCCGTTTTCTCCTTGGCTTTGGCAAGCTCGTAGAGCACGCTCAGGTTGTCGGGATAATACTCCAGGAGGGTTTTCAACTGCTCAGCGGCCTCCTCATACCTGCCCATGTCCTCGTATAGAAGCGCGAGGTTCCACCTGCTGTCGTAGTCCTCGGGATCGGACCCCAGGGCCGCCAGGTATTGGACCTCCGCGAGGCTGTCCTTTCCGAGATGCCTGTAAAGCAGGCCGAGGTTGTAATGAGCCTTTGTATATGTTGGCTCAATCCTCAGCGCCTCCCGGTATTCTGCTTCCGCCCCCCTGAGGTCATCCATGTCCCAAAGCACATTCCCAAGGTTAAGGTGGGTTCCGGGGTCAGAGGGATCTATCATTATAGAAACACGATAATAGTATCTCGCGGAGTCATACATCTCCCACTGCTGGTAGATGTAGGCCGCCCCGAATGCGGCGTTGGAATTCTCAGGGTCAAGCTCAAGCGCTTTGAGGTATTCTGATAGGGATTCCTCCAGGTTGCTCGTCTCGTAGTAGAGGCGTGCCAAGGCCTCGTGAAGGTAGGAGGAGTCCGGGCTCTGGGCCAGCGCCCTTTTCAGCTCTCGTTCAGCGGCCTCGTAGTCGCCCTGATTGAATAGATCCATGGCCTTGTTGTAAATATCCCTTACCTCATTCTGGGAGAGGATCACCAAAAGCAAGCTGATCATGGATAAAGGATAATGCATCAGCCGGACAAAGTTCAACCACTATGCCAAGTTCCTTTATCTCTGACCTCAGATCCGGCGGTATCCTGATCATATCCTTTGATGAGGTTATCGGGGTAGCGTTGAGCTGGCTCGCTTTGCCGATTATCCGCTCCACCTCCCCGCGTGAATATGGGTGATGATCCGGAAATTTCACGAACCCCGCCACATCCGCCCCCGCGGCCAGGAGCGTTTCCCTAAAAGATTCGTTGTCTCCTAGGCCGCAGAACCCGAAGACCCTCTCGCCAATTAGGCTGATCTCCGGCCTGTAGCGCATGGCCGCAGTTTTCACCCCTAGCTCAGGGAGCGCGGCCGGTATCCGCTCTGTCTTGAAGTTTATGATGGCAATATCGGCCCTTTTCGCCGCCGATAGCGGCTCCCTCCACCTTCCCCAGGGCAAGAGGTGGGCCCCGCGCCTCAGCTCCCGCGCTGAGAAGACGAGTATTTCAATATCTTTTTCAATGCCCCAGTACTGAAACCCGTCGTCCAGGATGATAGCACGAGCCCCGCGCTCGGCCGCGATCCGCCCGGATTCGGCCCTATCTTTCCCCACGAAGACCGGACAGCCTGCCTTTCTTCTTATGAGAACAGGCTCATCCCCGACATCCCTTGGATCGGAATCCGGGAAAACCTCCCTCGTGCCCCTTCCCTTTCCCCCGTATCCCCTTGAGAGCACGGCCGCGCCGGACGTGCTCCTTGCGATGTGGATGACCAGCGGCGTCTTTCCGGTCCCCCCCATTGTGAGGTTTCCAACGGATATGACCGGCACGCTAAGCCTTGTCGGCCTCGCGCTTTTCCGCACGGCCTCAAATATACCGTAATAGATCAATCTGCCCGGCGTCCAGATCACCCTGAAAGTGTAATTCAGGAGCTGGCGCGCTTGCACCCTGCACGCGCTTGAAAATCCCCGGATACTTGAATTATAATTTGTGTCTCGCGGCCGGATGCGAGTGGAGATTTATTTTGAAGGTTTGGTGCAGGGCGTGAATTTTCGTTACTACACGCAGAAGACCGCGAGGAGCCTGGGCTTGGTTGGCTTTGTCAGGAACCTGCCGGACGGCCGCGTCCACGCGATAGTCCAGGGGCCTGAGGAGGCTGTTCGGAGTTTCCTGGAGTGGGCCAGGCGCGGCCCTCCCATGGCCCGGGTTGATAGGATGGATGTCCGGGAGCTGCCGGAGCAAGGGGGCGAGTTTCCGGACTTTGAGATAAGATACGGATAAGCCCCCGTAGCTCAGAAGGATAGAGCGACGGTTTCCTAAACCGTAGGACACAGGTTCGAATCCTGTCGGGGGTGTTCCTGGGGGTTGATTGAGGTTGAGAAAGAAGGGCTGTAGCTCAACTGGCCAGAGCACCGGATTCCAAATCCGGCGGTTGGGGGTTCAACTCCCTCCAGCCCTGCTTTTGAACGAGACATGAGGAGAGCTTATGAGAGTTAAGATTGCCCTGGTTTGCCAGGAGTGTAAGCGCAAGAACTATCTCGCTACCCGGCACCGGGATAAGAAGCAGAAGCTTGAGCTCAGGAAATACTGCAAGTGGGACAAGCGCCACACCTTGCACAAGGAGGTTAAGCTGTGAAGCTCGCCAGCCTTAACCCTGCGCGGGGCATTGAGTTCCTGCGGGATGTGGTCGCTGAGATGCGTAGGGTTACATGGCCCACCAGACAATCCATCCTGGGCGGGACAGCGGCCGTTTTCCTGGTTGCGGGTTTCGTGACCCTTTACATATGGGTCCTTGACCTCATCTTCTCCCGTCTCCTTGCCTTTGTTCTAAGGTAACAAAATGCGCAAGTGGTATGCCTTTAGGACGCAATCTGGCCGTGAGAACACGGTAAAGGGACTTTTTGAGAAGATCAGGGCGGAGAACGGCCTGGAGGACAGGATAGTGAGCATCCTGATACCAACCGAGACCATACCCAGGGTAAAGAAAGGCAAGAGGCTCCTTGAGGAAAAGCCCCTCTTCAAGGGATATGTGCTGGTTGAGATAGAGCAAGCCTCGGAGGATGACCCGGCCGTGGGAGAGGTGCTTGAGCTCCTTTCATCAACAGGACTCGCGAGGCCCATACTGGCCAAGGAGAAGGACAAGAGGGAGACAAAGTATACCTTCCTGACCCTCACCGATTCGGAGGTATCGGAGATCCTGGAGACCCAGGAAAGGGAGAAGGAAAAGAAGGAACAGGAGGTGCCCTTCCTTCTAGGCGAGAGGGTGAAGGTTGTTGAGGGCCCGTTTGCCGGAATGGAAGGAGAGATAAAGGAGATATTTCCCGATAGGGGAAAGATGAAGGTTGAAATAACCTTCTTCGGCCGCGTCACCTCAGTGGTCCTTGACTTTATACAGGTGGAAAGAGCCTCTGTTAGGTAGGGAGGAAAAGATATGCCACCGAAAAAGAAGGAAATCGTAGCCGTGATAAAACTGCAACTGCCCGCTGGCCAGGCAACGCCAGCCCCCCCGGTTGGGCCGGCGCTTGGCCAGCACGGCGTAGACATAGGCCGTTTCATAAGGGAATTCAACGATGCCACGAAGTCCAAGGAGCCCGGCCTCATTATCCCGGTCGTGGTTGAGGTATACAAGGACAGGAGCTTTACCTTCACCCTGAAAACGCCACCTGCCTCGGTCCTTCTGGCGCGTGCGGCCGGATTGCCTGAGGGCAAGGGCTCAGGAACCCCCGGCAAGCAGATAATCGCCACAATCAAGCGCTCAAAGGTTGTTGAAATAGCGAAGGAAAAGATGGAAGACCTCAACGCCAATGACCTTGAGGCGGCTGTGCGAATAATTGAAGGCACAGCGCGAAGCATGGGCATAAGGGTAGTGGAGGAATAGAATGGCCAAGCACGGTAAGAGATACAGAGCGCTTCTGGAAAAGTATGACCCATCGGCCGAATACCCGCCCGATGAGGCCTGCCGCATAATCGCGGAAAAGCTCTCATCCGCTAAGTTCAACGAGACTGTTCTCGCCTCGTTTAAACTCGGAATAGACCCGAAGAAATCCGATCAGTCGGTCCGCGGGACCGTTGTTCTGCCCAACGGGACGGGCAAGCAGGTGCGCGTTCTCGTTTTGACAAAGGAGCCTGAGCTTGAGGCCGAGGCAAAAGAGGCCGGCGCTGACATGGTCGGGTTTGCCGATTACATAGAGAAAATCAAGGGCGGTTGGCTGGACTTTGATGTGGTCGTCGCCAGCCCTGAGGCCATGCCAGAGGTCGGCAAGCTTGGCAAGATACTCGGCGCTAGAGGTTTGATGCCAAGCCCGAAGGCCGGAACCGTTACCAAGGAGGTAGGCATAACCGTCCGGGAGCTCAAGGCCGGGCGCGTTGAGTTTAAGGCCGACAAGGGCGCCAACATACATGTTCCCATAGGAAAAACCTCTTTCGGCGCAGATAGGCTTCTGGAGAACTTTATGGCGCTCGCCGAGGAGCTCATAAAGGCCAGGCCGCAGGCTGTCAAGGGAACCTACATAAAATCAGCATACCTCTCGCCCGCCATGGGCCCGTCCGTCCGGGTTTCGCTTGTCCAGCTGGCGGAGGCCCTGAGAAAAAGAGGAGTGAAGCTATGACGAGGAAATTGGGGACTGCCCGCGAGCCCATCGTTCGTGAGCCGAGGCCTGAGAAGGTGAGGGCCGTTGAGGAGCTTCGGGAAACCCTCGCATCGGCCAAGGCATTTTACCTTGTGGATTTCAGAGGGATAGATGTTGCTGGGTTCTCAAGGCTAAGGAAAACCCTCCGGGGCGTTGACTCCGGCATTCGCGTCGTGAAGAACAACCTCCTCAGGAGGGCTCTCGCGGAGATGAGGATGGACGAAATATCCGGAGCGATAGAGGGGCAGAACGCTGTTCTCTACGCAGGGGGTGATGAGGTGGCTCCGGTGCGGATATTCAAGGAGTTCTCAGAAGAGGCTGGCGCAGGGACGCTAAAGATGGGTGTTCTGGCTGGCCGTGTTTTGAGGCGCGAGGATCTTGATATCCTTTCCAAGCTACCGTCAGCGCAGGAACTCAGGGCCAAGGTCGTAGGGACTTTATATGCCCAGCTGGCCGGGCCCGTCTACATCATGAAAGGGCTTCTTAGCAAGCTCGTTTATGCCCTGAACGCTATCAGGGAAACCAGGTCCTCTGAGGGGGCCTGAAAAAGAGGAAAAAGGAGGCTTTAGATGCCTGAGAAAAAACTTGGCGTTGAAGAGATAGTGGAAGCTGTCGGCAATCTCACGGTTCTTGAGCTCGCTGAGCTCGTGAAGGCCATGGAGGAAAAGTTCGGCGTGAGCGCGGCCGCACCCGTTGCAGTGGCCGCTGTCCCCGGCGCGGCCGGGCCGGCCGCGGCACAGCCGGAGGCAGAGGAAAAGGACAGCTTTGATGTTATTCTCGTGAGCGCAGGCGCCAACAAGATACCCGTTCTCAAGGAGGTAAGAGCCATCACCGGACTCGGCCTCAAGGAGGCCAAAGACCTTGTTGATAACCTACCCAAACCGCTGAAGGAAGGCGTGTCCAAAGAAGAGGCAGAGAAGATCAAGGAGCAACTCACAGCGGCCGGAGCCACCGTGGAGATCAAGTGAACCCAACGGGTTCCCAGTTGCCGGTTCCTAGCGGTTGGCTGGGACGCCTAGTGTGGCAACTGATAACCAACCAGGTGGTGATATATAATGGCCAAGATACCCAGAAGGATAGGGGCTCGTGAGGAGCCTTATCCCATGCCAGATCTCCTCATGGTCCAGCTGGAGTCCTACCGCTCCTTTCTTCAAGAGGATGTGGACCCAGAGAGTAGGACCGATGAGGGACTGCACGGGTTGTTCAAGGAAGTCTTTCCCATAGAAGGCCTCCAGGGCAAGTACCTCATGGAGTATGTGAGCTATACCCTGGGTAAGCCCAAGATGAGCGAGGAGGAGGCCATCAAGAAGAACCTCACATATGCTGTGCCACTGCGCCTGAAACTGCGCCTCGTTCAAAAGGACCCCAAGACCGGGAAGGTGAAGGGCGATGTCGTTGAGCAAAGCGTATACTTTGCCGATATCCCCTACATGACGGAGAGGGGAACCTTCATAATAAACGGCGTGGAGCGCGTTGTTGTCTCTCAACTCCACAGAAGCCCCGGCGTGTATTATGAGATAAAGGAAAAAGAGACCCAGATATATTCCGCACTCCTGGTTCCATACCGCGGCCCCTGGATCAGGTTCCACATAGACGGGACAAAGGTCCTGGGCTTCACCATATCCAAACGCAAAAAACTGCCGATAACGCGACTCCTTAGGGCCCTGGGCTTCAAGACCAACGAGGAGATACTTTCGCTACTGCTTGAGCCGAGAAAGGTTTCCCTCACGGATATACCCGAAGGGAATCCGGAGCTTCTTTCCGCCAAGGACATAGCAAATCCTGAGACCGGGGAGGTTCTGGTTGAGGTAATGGGGGCCATGACACCGGAGACCGTCTCCGAGCTCCTCAAACACGGCTTCAAGGAGGTGCTGGTATACGATGTGAACGAGCCTGAGGTTGATGTTATGGTCTCCACCCTCAAGCAGGACAGGATAAAGGAGCCTGACAAAGCCCTCTCCAACATATACAGGACGCTTCGGTATACCCCCCCAAAGGACAGCCAGGAAGCGCTTGAGTTCATCCACTCTTTCTTCTTTTCGCCGGATAAGCTCTACCTGGGTGCCGTAGGCAGATACAAGCTTAACCTGCGCCTCCGGCACAAGGAGATGGGTTTACCCGATTCTCCGAACGCGATGAGCCTTACCCACGAGGACCTCGTGGTCATCCTCAAGCGCCTCATTAACTTCTACAAGGGTGCTGAGGAGGAGGACGATGTCAACGACTTGTCAAACCGCCGTGTCCGCAGGGTTGGAGAGATGCTCTACGAGCATTTCAGGACGGCTTTCATAAGGCTATCAAAGGCCATAAAGGAGAAGATGCTTCTTGGGGACAAGGACCTCTCTCCAAAACAACTTGTTAACCCCAGGCTCGTTACCGCTTCCATACTTTCCTTCTTCACCCAGGACAGGCTTTCCCAGTTCCTTGACCAGGTGAACCCTCTGGCGGAGCTAACCCACAAGAGAAGGCTCTCCGCCCTTGGAAAGGGAGGCCTCACCAGGGAGACCGCGGGTTTTGATGTCAGGGATGTTCACCCCTCCCACTACGGCAGGCTCTGCCCCATAGAGACCTCCGAGGGACAGAATATAGGCCTCCTGATGTCCCTGACGAACTACGCGCTGGTGGATGAGATGGGGTTCGTGAGGACCCCCATGAGAAAGGTTGTGGACGGGAAGATAACCGATGAGGTTAAGAACCTCGCGCCCCACGAGGAGATAGAAACCGCTATAGCCCCGAAGGACATCCCCATCCGCGATGGTGTTATATCACAGCCCACCGTTCTCTGCCGGTATAACAGGAACTATGTT
>Ga0078972_1001474_pt1 | contig 87688 bp, 65 predicted proteins | sample YelNatPaOPGAMG01_FD_67568 | JGI IMG/M metagenome (GOLD analysis project Ga0078972, IMG submission 67568) | Hot spring thermophilic microbial communities from Obsidian Pool, Yellowstone National Park, USA - OP-RAMG-01 (SPADES assembly) (version 2) | ecosystem: Environmental > Aquatic > Thermal...
TGAGCGGCAAGTGACGGGTTAGACCCGACTGTCGCATTATAGGAAGACTGTACTTCATCGACGTAATCAGGGTCGAGGAAGATAGTAGCTCCGCTATATGGGTTAGCTACGTGTGTAGCTGTAGTAGCTGCAGAAGCTGGGGCTGCAGCAGCTGCTAACACGGCTGGCACTGCGGTAGCTACTAAAGCTGCCGAGGCCAGAAATGCTCTTCCAAGTTTCAACTTTGGAAGATGTAATTTACTCAAACTGAAATTCAAATGTTCCCCCTTCGGGACGGTTATCTGAAATATTTTCTTCTAATAATCTTTGATTTTTCATATAAGCCATAAAAAGTCCAAGCAAAAGCTAAAAGCTTTTACTTCGACTGATTGATAGATATGAAGATGTATCAAAGTTAGACAGCTAAACGGCTATCGATAAGACGAGCCCCCCTCGAAATATCACAGGAAAGTATTATTTTTATATATTGAACACTTATCCGTAAGCTGCTATAGAACACTGGCTAGTTTATTTCCCCCTCCTTTTCTGATCCCCCAGTGCCCAATTGCTCTATTACACTAAGTACATAATAAGACCAAAATTAACCCATGTCAATAAAAAATCTTATCTTTGATCAGGTATTACGCTACGTGATGATCCTAACCACTATGAGTAGTTATCGATTACTCTGAGTAGTTAGGTGAACCGGTTTTGTAACATATTATATAGACTATATTTCTTGATAAATAATTGAAATAGCGATATTTCGTAGAGATAACATAGATTATCGAAAAACTATTTTGCTAAAATGATTTATAAAATCAAAATAGCCAACTACTTTACCGAATCGCTAAAGTAATACGAATTACTATACACTAATGAAATAGTATTTTAGTAATAACACTTTTTTAATTTGATTAATTATCATAGAAGAGGTGTAAATATATTTTTTACTTCTTTAATGATTGACTTGCTTATCATTTATCAAATGATATTTCATCACAATAATTAGAAATAGACACTCGCCGAAGCAAGACTTTCTATAAAATTTCTGTTTATAATCGAAATTTTCTTGAAAGTTTACTCGAGATAACTTACCTCTCGCTTTATTGATTATAGAAGTATCGTTGCTGTAATTTTTGCATCATCTTTCGATATTTTTTCAATATCGATCTGCGCTCGTCTTGTATTTCAACTTATGAAACTATTCGTACGTATATTTTCTATTGTGATCTCAAACAATAAAGCAAGTTAAGATCTTATAGTTGCATTTTTGCTAGACAGGTAACTCTGATCATTGCCGAAAACATTGCGACTTGAACGTTGCTTATGGTGTTACTAACTGATATTCAAGATCGTCATCACTTTATTGGTGGTTGCGCCTCTGTAAAATGTCTTGCCTAATCGATGCATATCAAATTCATAAAACATATAACAGAATTATATTTTTATCTTTTAAATCTGTCAATAAAGCTACTACTGCATTGAAATATAAAAATAGCTAAACGAGAAAAAATGCAAGGGAAATTAATAAGTACTTTCAAAAGTTGAATTATCTGTAAATAAAGTATTAATTTGTTTTATTAACTATTATTTATTTATATCTGCGTCATAGAATTTGATTATGGATATACAACCGTTATGGCTACGTATCCACCCTACCGAAGTCATCTTCAATTCTGACTATATCATCTTCACCAAAATAATCACCGTGTTGAACTTCTATAAAAAGCAAGTCAGAATCTCCCGTATTTTCTATTCGATGATTAGTACCAACCGGAACATCTACCGAGACCCCGGCTGTTACTTCAGTTATGTTGCCATCTAAAGTAACATTGCCAATTCCGCGCACAATAAACCAATGCTCAGAACGTCTGGCATGACGTTGGTAACTCAACCTTTTCCCCGGTGATACCACAATTGCTTTTACTTTATGGTCATGTTCATCATGAGACAGCACCGTATAATTGCCCCATGGACGGATTTCAAATTCTAAAGCAGAAATATCATTACTCATCAAAGCTATATTAGCTAACAAAGTAAACGCTGGAATAATAAAATAAATATTTTCGTCTTCTAATCTTTAGATTGCTCTCTCTGCAGAAAACCATGCTACGAATTGCCGCTCGTACCAAATCCAGTTGGCGCTAAAACGGTTGTAGTGGGAACACTTTTTGCAGTTGCCGCCACGGACTCCGCATTTACAGTATTACTTCCGATCCTCTTCCCCTCCACCGTAACGGTATCACCTATAGAAAGAGACGATATTTTGACAATGTTGTCTCTGGAAATAGTAGTAGCTTTACCTACAATGATCTTCATGAGAGAACCTGAAGAGGTGGTGAGATACAGCACATTTCCTTTGACGCCTACGAGCTCGCCGGAGGCCGTAGGAGCCGCCTGGGTATTTGATGCAAAATGGGAAAAGAATGCGGAGCCGCCTGTTTTCCCGCTTGCAAAACGAGATGCAAAAGATGATAAAGCAGAAGTGGCAGAGGAGTGATTTTCGCTATTTTGAGCAATGGCTCCACCCCAAAACGCACCGGCTGCAATCAGAATAAGAACTAAAATCGCCGTTGGGACGCGTATTTGTAACCGTTTACGCTTTACGGATGCCTGCCAAATATCATCTAGATTATCAGGAAGATTGCTATATAGATCATCAAATACTTGATTGGCGGTATTGGCCTCGTTATTTTCAACAGTCATTTTATGCCTCTCGTAATCTTTCGTGACATTATCATTCATACCTCAGTGCATCGATGGGACGAAGAGATGCCGCCCTGTTCGCCGGGTAAAATCCAAAGAAAATACCAACAGCAATGGCCACAGAGAATGCTAATCCTATTGAATAAGGCGCTACTACGGGTTGTATTCCGTCGATCCTAAAATGAGATCCGATAATACCAGCCAAAACTCCGGCTATGCCACCGACCAATGACAAAATAACGGCTTCTAGCAAGAATTGCGCAAGTATGGCACCTTTTTGGGCTCCTATAGCCTTTCTGATACCTATTTCTCTGGTGCGTTCCGTTACCGTAACCAACATGATATTCATGACACCAATTCCTCCAACCAAAAGTGAAATAGCTGCCACCGCACCCAACAAGAATGTAAATGTGCTGGAAGTAGTTTCCGCCGCTGCCAGCAGAGTAGCTTGGTTGATGATAGAAAATGGTAAATCACTCACCGTTGTTCCGGTATTTGTAGCCAGAACATTTTCAATTTCACTTTCGGCAAGATTTAAAGTCGAAGAAGATTTACCCGCAACAAGCAATTCACTAAAAGTCGAAGCATCACCTGTTAATTGATCTTGTACCGCCGTGTAAGGGGCGATAACAACGTCATCTTCATTTGTAGTACCTGAGGTCCCTTTACTGGCCAACACACCTATCACTTCGAAATTAGACGACCCGAGCGTAATGCTCTGGCCAATGGGATCTTTACCTGTCGGAAATAAATCCGACAAAACAGTTTGTCCAATCAAAGCCACTTTTGCCCGGGTGGTAACGTCCGTAGATGTAAGAGGACTGCCGGCCTCAATCGTATAATCTTCTGCTTTCAGGTATGAAGGAGTACTTCCTATTACGGTCGCTGTTCCAGAAGAACCATTATAAGTCGCTGTCACAGACGTAGAGATTACCGGGGATACGGATAAAACATCGGGAGCCAATGTCTTATCTTGCATTTGGTTAACATCTTGCAAAGTCAGATTACTAAATTGGCTTTGCGTGCCGCTGACTGTGGGTCCTCTGCCGAATCTTCCCGTAGAGAGAACGGTCAATGTGTTAGTCCCGAGCGAATTGATACTGTTCTCGACAGAGCGGGAAGAACCGGTTCCGACAGCAATCAATATGATAACGGCAGATACCCCGATCAACACGCCCAAAGTAGTAAGCGAAGACCTCAACTTATTGGCACTGATACCACGAAGAGAAATTCTAATTGCGTCGAGTATCTTCATTCTTGACCACTTACTGCTGGATCACTATGGCCCATACGAAGGCGACGGCCATCGGACGATAAGTCTTCTCTTTGCATATTTCCGTTTCGGACCCAATGGTTATCATCTATAGCTTCATCTGAAATCAGCTGCCCGTCGCTGATACGTATCAATCGATCGGCATATGCTGCAATATCAGGCTCATGCGTAATCAATACTATTGTTTTGCCTGCCCTATGGAACCTTGACAGTATTTGCATCACTTCTTGACTGGATTGCGAATCCAAATTCCCAGTCGGCTCATCGGCCAAGATCAAAGAAGGATTGGTCGCTATGGCACGGGCAATAGCCACTCTTTGCTGTTGTCCTCCCGATAATTTGTTTGGTATGTACTCACTTCTTGCACCTAGGCCTACTGCATTCAGAGATGCCAAGGCGATTTGTCGTCTCAATTTAGGTTTTATACCGGCATATGCCAGGGGTAACTCTATATTGGCAAGTGCCGAAGTCCTGGGGATTAGATTAAAAGACTGAAAAATAAAACCTATCTTACGATTTCTGATCATTGACAATTGACGTTCATCGAGTTGTCTTACTTCTATCGAATCTAAGTAATACTCCCCCGCTGTCGGTATATCAAGACAGCCGATTATACCCATCAAAGTTGACTTGCCGGAACCAGAGCTGCCCATAATGGCTACAAATTCACCTTTGCGTACGCTAAGGGTAATACCTCTCAACGCTGCAACCTTAAAATCACCTGTTTGGTAAATTTTATAGACTTTATTCAGATATATTACTGTTCCGTCCAATATGGGATCCCGTGCGGGCAGAGAAGTGTCTTCTGCGACACGATGAAGATAGCGTGAGCTGTCGATTTTTTTCCGCATCAAAATATTACCCACCAAAACCTCCTCCGCCGAATCCTCCTCCGCCGAAGCGAGCTATACCCCCTCCTGTCGTAGCAGAAGAAGTCGGCGATCCTACTGTGGGTGAAACCGTGACACTCGGCAAAATAACCGTTTGTCCGAGGCTCAAACCGCTTAGAATCTGGGTAGTGGAACTTCCGATCAACCCTACTTTTACCACTTGAGTATGGCGAACACCGTTTATATACGTGGTAACCGTAGAGACGGATCCGTTGGTAGTGATAGCGGCGCTGGGAACAGCCAAAACATTATCGGCTGAACCGGTAAGGATTGATATATCAGCCGTCATGCCATCTTTTAGACTCGAAGGAGGATTGACAACCTTAATGGTAACGTCATAGGTAACCACATTGGAACTTACAGTGGAAATATCTGAGATATAAGTTACTTTCCCTGTCACGGTCACGCTGGGAAGTGCCGGTAAAGTAATCGTAGCCTGTTGTCCTAGAGCAATTTGAGAAATATCGGCTTCTGCTATGCTTGCTGTCACTTCAAAATTGTTTAAGTTTGTGATTGTTGCAAAGCCGGCAGAACTTGAAGAGGATGAGGATGAGGAAGTGCCGATACCTGCCCTGCCGGAATTGCCTACCGTGCTGTTTGATGAAGATGAAGAGGCAGATGAGTATGGCGAAACCGATTCGCCAAGGGAATAGTTGAGAGATGTAATAGTACCTGCTATGGGAGCAGTCAAAGTAGTTTCCTGAAGATCTTTTTCATCGGCCGCCACATTCGCTTGATCCTGTGCGACAGTGGCCTCATCGCTGGAAACCGAGACATTATTATTTTGATTCGACTGAGTAATAGACGCCTCTGTAGCCGCTAAATTTGTCTTAGCCTGCTGTATCGTAACTTTTTGCTTTGCAATGGCCGACTCATCTTCTGTGATAACAGACTCTTCCTCCGTGCAAGAAGATTCAGCAGTTGTAAAAAGCTGTGATAATCCTTTTGAAACCCGGACTGAATTCGTAGCAATAAGGCGAAACAGATAATTCGTATCGACCTTCAGTCCTGTAATATCAGCAGATACATTTAGAGTGCCCGTCGTGGCGGTAAGTGTTTGTACCGGTGTGTGATTGGCAAGTTTACTGTTTGGTCCCCAGGCAAAATAATAACTTGTACTTGCTCCATCAGGAGAGACAGTGCCATTCAGAGTTGCTTGGTCTGTCATCAGATTTGTGGCATTTCCGGTTAGCACACCAGGAGCAGTGGGTGCCAAAGTCGTTGTTGTCGATGTTGTCGATGTCGTGGTAGATACTGTGTCACTTGTACCGGTGCTTTGTGTCGGCGTGCTATTAGGTGAAGTATTTGTGACAAGCAATGGACCAGGACCAACCGATGATGAGAAGGTATCGGGGATCTCGTTTGCAAAAGATCTTTCAAGATATCTGTCTAAATAATCAGGTAGATAGAATACAGCTTTTATCTCATTCATCACTATTTGATGCGATGCAGAATCTTGTCTTATAACCGATGAATGAAGTGTGGCCGATGAAGAAACAGATGAAGAACCGGCGCCGCTATTAGTGCTACCTTGTGAAAATGATGATGCCGACGATGAGGATGAACTGCTTGTATTTCCGCTTATGGCACTTGTCACCGTAGAACTGCCGGCTGCCGGACAACCCAGATTTTTATCGGTATTCAACTGATGCTTTGCGGTTGCTAAATCTGTATTGTCTGTAGTTAATTGCTGCTCGTCGTCCGCTAGGGTCGATTCGGCATTTTCAAGATTTGATTGATCAGAAGTTTTACTTGCTGCTGATCCACCCTCTTTTGCCGTGGTCAAATTCTCTTCAGCTGATGCCAATGCCGCTTGTGCGGCTGTCAATGCTATCTCTGCACTGGAAGGATCAATTTTCCCGAGTACCTCACCTGCTTGGACTTTTGACCCCAAAGAAACATTTATTTGTGTCAGAGTACCGCTGATGGGAAACCCGACTGTTACAGACGAAGCAGAACTTATATTTCCAGTAGCGGTTTCCGTGGTTTGCACGTTTCCTCTCGTAACGACACTTGTTCTCAGAACGGATGCGGTGGCAGAAGATGGCATGTATACGTAGGCAACGCCAAATCCAATCAGCGTCATGGCCGCTGCTGTTAAAAAGACGTAGCCGACAGTACTTCTGCGTTTCAGAGATATTCCCGCCATAACCGTCACGCCTTTGTTGTTGTCGTTGAACCGGAAGAAGAGCTTTTGCCTAGAAGAGCCTGACATTTCTTCAATATCTTACTCTGCGCTGTCGTCAAAGACCCCTTGGTGCCTGCGGGGTGCAGATCAGAAGGTGAGAGACCGTTGACCTGAAGACAATCTTTAAAGGCAGTATAGGATGCTGTATTAGAAAATCCATGCCCGGAAAATCCGAACCCAGTTTTCGGTGCCAATTTTGCACAAGCAGCAGCAGCCGCCTTAAATTTAGGATTACTACTAAAGGAAAATCGATGATTTCCCGCTGGTGCTCCGGAAGAGCCAGATGAGGACCTATGAAATCCGGCAAATCCGGAATTGCTCGCAGGCCTGCCTGTGGGCAAGCTGACACCGTGCTGCGCCAAACAATTTCTGTATGCGGTAAAATTAGCTTTGGACGGCGAACCGGAAGTATTTCCAGCAATTGTTGTCTTTGAATTGGCGTTGGATGTTGTTGCTGAAATAGCGTTAGAGCTGCTTCCACATGCGGCTAAAAAAACAGCGGCACCTAAAAAACCGGTAAGTAAAAGAAACAACCTTCTCTTAGAAATAGACATATTCAGATCATGGTATCGAAACCTGAGAAAACCTTAAGAATCTGTTGTTAACCTACCATTAAAATATCTTGTACTTCGAAATGCCAAATTGCCGGAAGAGACAATGGTCGCTTCTATTTGTAAACTGTTTCATACGTGCCCAAGATAAACCAGCAACACATCTTTCACAATCACGAAAAAAATTCAATCGCCGTTAGTTTCACCATTTTCCAATAAACGGATAGCGCGACTGATTTGATTACGGGCGCGGATAAGGCGTTTATCAATCTCAGGACGTTTTTGCTCGCCACTACTTACGGCTGATCGCAAAGCTTCAAAACTTAAATCATCTAAACGCTCAGTTATGGCATTCAACGAAATAACAATTTCTTGCAGCGAAGCGGCTATGCCTTCTGTATCCATAAGAATAGATTATAGACTGGACTGGCGTTCTACGCTAGAGCTACTTGTCCCGGTGTCAACGGCTGTGCAAGGTAGGTTTCACCGATCAAATAAGAGTCCACTTTTGCTGCGCACGCCCTGCCTTCAGCGATGGCCCAGACCACCAAACTTTGCCCACGCGACGAATCCCCACAGGCAAAGACTCCGTCTACATTGGTCATGAAATCAGAGCCGACGGCTATATTGGATCTCTCATTTAACTTTATTTTAAGAGAAGAAACGATTCCGTTTTGTTCAGGGCCGGTAAAGCCCATTGCCAGAAGTACTAATTCCGTTTTGAGGATAGCTTTTTTACCTTCCACTGATACAAAGCAAGTCTGTTCTGTCGGAACATCTTCCAGAAATTCAATTTCGATACCACTCAGACGCCCGTTGTCATCGGATATAAAACGTTTCGTAGTTACAGCAAACATCTGCTTGCCTCCCTCTTCGTGAGCAGAAGAAATTCTAAATATCCTAGGCCACGTCGGCCACGGGTTATTGGGCAAACGTTTTTTGGGAGGTTCAGGCATAATTTCCAATTGTGTTACTGATTTCGCACCTTGTCTATGAGCTGTACCGAGACAATCAGCTCCGGTGTCACCGCCTCCTATGATGATGACGTCTTTGCCCTCCGCAGTAATAGTCGGTTCTGGTAATAATCCTTCCAGAGTAAGATTTTCCGATTTCAGATATTCCATGGCAAAAGCTATTCCGTCAAGAGAGCGGCCTTCTATCTCCAGATCACGCGGTCTTGTCGATCCTATTGCAAGTATGATTGCATCAAAATCATCCCTGATGGATCCGGCGGAAATCTTATTCGCATCGGGGGCAGCTGCGCCTTTTACTTCGTTGCTAAACTCTCCCACTAATGCGGATGTGATAAAAATCGTACCTTCTTTGGTCATCTGCTCTATTCTCTGATCGAGAACATGCTTTTCCATTTTAAACTCCGGTATTCCGTAACGCAAGAGACCGCCTATTTTTTCCGCTCTTTCAAAAACGGTTACCTTGTGTCCTGCTCTTGTCAATTGTTGGGCGCATGCCAGTCCTGCCGGGCCGGAACCGACAACGGCAACTTTTTTGTCTGTTTTTTTGGTCGCCATTACCGGTTTGAGGCCTTTCTTTGAAGCGGCCTTGGCTATGTCCAATTCAATTTGTTTGATCGATACGGGATCATCGGAGATCCCCAAAACACAAGACCCCTCACAGGGGGCAGGACAGACCCTGCCCGTGAAGTCGGGAAAATTGTTGGTGGCATGGAGGCGCTCTATCGCCTCTTCCATATGACCTTGTCGGACCAAATCATTCCATTCCGGGATGAGATTGCCGAGGGGACAGCCCTCATGACAAAAAGGAATGCCGCAGTCCATGCAACGTGTGGCCTGTATTTTTAGTTTGGAAGAATCAAAATCCAAATATACTTCATGCCAATCATGTATGCGTTCTGAGATATCCCTTCTCACAGGGTTTTCTCGTTTATAGTTTAGAAACCCACGTGGATCAGCCATGACTTGCCGCCATAATAGCTTCGATAGGATCTGTGCCTTCCAGTTCGGCTCGTTTCATAATTTCACTTACTCTTTTATAATCAGACGGCATTACCTTGACAAACTTCTTAGCCGCATTCGCAAAATCACCCAATATATCAAGTGCGCGTTTTGAATCCGTCAAGTCAAAATGCTTCTTGCAAATATCTTCCAAGAATGAGATATCTTCCTCTAAAAGTTCTTCGATGATTACCATTTCTCTATTCAGCTTATGTTCAAAATTACCTGATTCATCCAAGACATACGCTACTCCGCCTGACATACCGGCAGCGAAATTGCGTCCCGTGGGCCCCAGCACGACGACCCGTCCTCCGGTCATATACTCACAACCGTGATCTCCAATGCCCTCTGCGACAGCAGTTGCCCCTGAGTTCCTTACGCAAAATCTTTCGCCGACTACGCCAGAAATAAATATTTCTCCGCCGGTGGCACCGTAAGCGCAGACGTTCCCTGCAATAATATTGGCACTCGGATCAAAAACAGATTCAAGAGGCGGTCTCAGAATAATCCGGCCTCCGGAAAGTCCTTTGCCCAAATAATCATTGGCATCACCAAAAAGTTTTATTTCTATTCCTCGCGGCAGGAAAGCCCCAAGACTCTGCCCGGCAGAGCCGCTAAGCTGAATCTTGATAGTGGCATCCGGCAAACCATCCATACCGTATTTTCCGGTGAGTACTGAGCCGAGCATGGTGCCGAGACTTCTGTTAACGTTCCTGACTTCTTTTTCGATATAAACAGGTTGCATATGCTCAAGCGCCGGTGCCGCAAGCTTAATCAGCTCTTGATCCAAAATATTTTCAAGCCCATGCTCTTGGCCTCTGGTACAGCGCCTTGCGAAAGAACCGACTTCAGGTTTTTCCACGACCAGCAATGGTGAAAGGTCTATGCCTGAGGCTTTATAGTGACTAAGTGCCGGTGTAAAGTCAAGGCTTTCAACCTGCCCAATAGCCTCATCCAAACTTCTAAAACCAAGTTCGGCTAAATATTCACGCACCTCTTCAGCTATGAAGAGAAAGAAATTTTCCACAAATTCTGGTTTGCCTGTAAACCTTTTTCTCAGTTCGGGATTTTGCGTGGCAATGCCCACAGGGCATGTATCAAGATGACATACCCTCATCATTACACACCCCGATACCACCAAAGCAGCTGTGGCAAAACCGAATTCTTCCCCTCCCAAAAGGGCGGCTATCATAACATCGCGGCCGGTTTTCATCTGTCCGTCAACCTGGACGACGATTCGGTCACGCAATCCGTTTTTCATCAATGTTTGCTGCGTTTCGGCCAGCCCCAGCTCCCAGGGAGCACCGACATGCTTAATGGATGTCAACGGGGCCGCCCCGGTTCCGCCGTCGTGACCGGAAATCAAGACAACGTCGGCATGGGCCTTGGCCACACCGGCCGCTACCGTCCCAACGCCTATTTCGGAGACCAATTTCACATGGATACGAGCTTTGGAATTGGCGTTCTTTAAGTCAAAAATTAATTGAGCCAAGTCCTCAATGGAATAGATGTCGTGGTGCGGCGGAGGAGAAATAAGCCCCACGCCGGGTGTCGAATGGCGCGTCTTGGCTATCCAGGGGTATACTTTGTGTCCGGGGAGTTGTCCTCCTTCTCCGGGCTTTGCGCCTTGTGCCATCTTGATTTGGATATCATCGGCATTAAGCAAATAATAGCTCGTCACCCCAAAACGGCCGGAGGCAACCTGCTTTACGGCGCTGCGCCGCAAATCACCGTTTGCGTCTGGAAAAAATCTTTCAGGGTCTTCTCCGCCTTCTCCGGTATTGGACTTTCCGCCGAGTCTGTTCATGGCTATGGCCAAGGTTTCATGAGCCTCTTTGGAGATGGATCCGTAACTCATGGCTCCGGTGGCAAATCTCTTAACAATCTCTGCCGCCGGCTCAACCTCATCTATTGCAATCGGCTTTCGGATAGCTTTCTCACCTATACGAAAGTCAAAAAGTCCACGTAGAGTAGCTAATTGCTTACTTTTTTGATTTATGGTATTGGTGTAGTCCTTGAAGATGTTGTATTGCTTTGTCCTGGTAGAGTGTTGCAACTTGAATACCGTCTTGGGATCAAAGAGATGTACCTCTCCTTCTCGGCGCCACTGATATTCGCCGCCTACTTCAATTTCACGGTGTGCCAACTCCGATTCCGGTGCGAAAAAAGCCAATTTGTGTCGCTTGGCCACGTCATAGGCAATCGTATCTATGGTGGCACCGCCTAGATGTGATACGGTATTGGTGAAATAGCGCTCCAAAAATGCTTTGTCAAGACCTACCGCTTCAAAAACCTGCGCACCGGTATAAGAAGAAATTGTGGATATGCCCATTTTGGACATTATCTTCAATATCCCCTTCCCTGCCGCTTTGATATAGTTTTTGATAGCCTCGCGTTCTGTGACTCCGGATATATCACCTGAGCTAACCATATCAGATATCGATTCCAACGCCAGATATGGATTTACCGCAACCGCTCCGTAGCCGATCAAAAGTGCCATGTGATGAACTTCTCTGGCATCACCTGATTCAACGATCAAGCCGGCACGAGTACGCGCTCTTTCTCTGATCAAATGATTGTGGACCGCAGAAGTCAGTAGTAGAGACGGAATGGGGGCCATCTCGGCAGTGGAATTTCTATCCGATAATACTATAATATTCGCACCGCGTTTTATCGCGCTCAGAACCTCATCACATACACGCTCGAGCGCTTCTGCCATTGCCGCCCCGCCGTTGTTAACGTCATACAAACCGTCTATGGCAAAAGATTTAAACCCAGGCGTCTCGCCATTTTCATTGATGTAAACCAATTTTGCCAATTCATCATTTCCGATAATTGGAAACTCTATTGTAATTTGATGACATGAAGTTGGAGTTGGATAAAGGAGATTTTCCTCCGGACCTATTGTATTTGAAAGAGATGTCACCATCTCTTCTCTGATGGCATCAAGCGGGGGGTTGGTCACCTGAGCAAAAAGTTGATTAAAATAATCGAACAGCAACTTGGGTCTTTCCGATAAAACTGCTATAGGGGTATCGGAACCCATGGAACCGATAGGTTCTGCGGCTGCTTTTGCCATCGGCGTCAAGATCATTCTCAACTCTTCATTTGTGAACCCAAAGAGTCTTTGTCTTTTAACCACAGTGGCGTGTTGCGGAGTAAGCATGAAGCGCGGCGGCAATTCATTTAAATACTGCAGATTATCCCTAACCCATTCGCCGTAAGGGTGCTCCGTCGCAAGTTTTAATTTAAGCTCGTCGTTATTGATAATTGTTTTGGCTTTGGTGTCTACGAGAAACATTCTGCCTGGCTGCAGGCGTCCTTTTTGGGCAATACTGCTTGCAGGCAAATCCAAGACCCCTACCTCTGAAGCAAGTACGACCAAACCGTCATTGGTAATCCAGTACCTGGCAGGACGCAAGCCGTTCCTGTCTAAAACAGCCCCTATCACCGTACCATCGGTAAAAGCGACGGCAGCCGGACCGTCCCAGGGCTCCATAATACATGAATGGAATTGAAAGAACGCCTTCAGCTCATCACTCATGTCATCGTTATGCTGCCAGGCTTCGGGAATCATCATCAAAACCGCATGGGGAAGTGATCTGCCAAAAAGATGCAGCAATTCCAAAGTCTCGTCAAAAGATGTCGAATCAGAGCCTCCCGCCGTCAGAATAGGCAAGAGACGTTCAAAACCCTTGGGGAGAGCACCAGATGCCAGCAATGCTTCTCTGGCATGCATCCAATTACGATTGCCGTTAACAGTGTTTATCTCACCGTTATGTGCGATAACGCGATACGGATGAGATAATTGCCATGACGGAAAAGTGTTGGTTGAGAATCTGGAGTGAACAAGCGCCAGGCTGCTTTCGCATAATTCGTTATTTAGATCGTCATAAAAACCTTCCAATTGATCACTTGCCAACATTCCTTTATAAACGAATGTTCTGCATGACAAAGAAGGAAAATACACACCGGGAACCGTGTGTTCGATACGTTTCCGGATAACAAAAAGCAATCTGTCAAGTTCAATATCTTGAACATTTGCCATATTCGAAGAAGGATCTGCAGCTATAAAGACCTGTGCAAAATATGGGGCCGCATCCTGGGCAGATTTTCCGGCCAGATGTAAATTTACAGGAATTTCCCGCCAACCAAGCAGGACAGCGTTTTCTTCCGCGATAATCCTGGCAATTCTTTGTTTTGCATCCTCGGCTTCACGATGGTTATTGGGTAAAAAGCATATCCCTGAACCATAACTTCCTTGAGGCGGAAGATCAAAAGGAACCGCGTTCCGGAACAATTTATCAGGAATTTGAATCATAATTCCTGCCCCATCGCCGGTTTCCGGATCGGCACCATAGGCACCACGATGGCGTAAATTAACAAGGGCTTGAATCCCCAGCTTCACGACATTGTGACTTGGCTCATTGGCAATATCTGCCACAAAGGCTACTCCGCAGGCGTCATGCTCGAAACGTGGATCATAAAGCCCGGTAACAAATTTTTCTTTATTCATCGTCCCTCAAATATTTCAGGTTTTCAAAAGCAAATAGCGATATGTCGGTAAACACACGGCATCAAAAGGTTCGTAAAACAAACCATACTCAGATAGGGACGACATTGGCCCATAAATAGTATAGCAATTACTTCAGTCTCAAGTAGTTCAAATTAACTCATCATTGGTCCATATCTGCCAATATCCTGTCGGAGAATCTGGAGTAGCTCAAGATATATGCAAAAGAGATACCTTCTAAGCATGTATCGAAATGAGGGAAAAATTGGGTATCGACAGAAAAGAGAGCAGATGTATGTTGTTCGTATATGGGAGAAAATATTGCCTCAAATATATTCCGGAGCCCCGTAACCCAATAAGATATCTGGAACTTTGACTTTACCATTTTCATCTTGGAAATTTTCCAATAGAGCAACCAGAAATCTGGCTGTCATGGCCGTACCGTTTAAAGTATTGATATACTCCACTTTATTATCGAGACGAGTACGAATTTGCAGGCGTCTGGCCTGATAAGAAGTTGTATTCGAGCATGATGTGATTTCTCTGTACTTCTTTTGAGCTGGCATCCATGCTTCTATATCATATTTCTTGGCAGCGGAAGGACCCAAATCACCGGCCGCTGTGATCACCACACGATAAGGTATCCCTATGCCCTGGACTATCTCTTCTTCAATGGACAAAATCTCTTCGTGCATTGCCTTGGAATTTTCGGGCAGGCAAAATACAAACATTTCCACTTTATCAAATTGATGAAGCCTAAAAATACCTCTGGTGTCTTTCCCTGCTGCTCCCGCTTCTCTCCTAAAACATGTGGAATATCCGGCATACTTCAGCGGCAATGATGCGTTGTCCAGAATTTCACCTTGGTGGATGCCTGCAAGCGCTACTTCGGAAGTACCAGTCAAATAAAGCTCATCGGGTTGAACCTTATATAAGTTGCTTTCTTCCGTTGGCAAAAATCCTGTGCCGTACATGGCGTCTTCCCTGACAAGCACCGGAGGCAAAACCAAAGTAAAACCTTTTTTGGTCAATACGTCTATAGCATATCTGTAAAGTGCCAGTTCAAGTAAGGCGGAATTACCCATTCGATAGGTAAACCTGGCACCTGATAATTTGGCCCCGCGTTCCATGTCGAAACGGCCTAACTCAAGATGGTCTTTTACCGGAAAGGGAAACTCTTTTACCGCGCCAATTTCTTTGATAACAACGGCATCTTCGTCGTCTGAGCCGTCGGGGACAGTTTCATCCGGAGGATTGGGTACTTTGGCCAACAAATCATCACGTTTTACTATGATTTGCGCCAGTTCAAGTTCGGCTTCTTGTAATTCAAGTTTCTTTTGCTGAAGATAGGCCACCAAACTGTCATCAGGACGACCTTTTGGCTTGGTTTCCGATCTTAATAAATCAACCTTCGCCTGGATATTGCGCCAGTTCTCATCCACCTCGAGCAATTGAATAAAGATTTCCGAAGCGCCTTTTCGGGCTAATTGACGTTGAAATTCTTCCGGATTGGCCCTTGCGGCCTTAAGATCAATCAGCGCTGCCTGCCTTTGCGCCTGGATTTTGCCGAAGCTTTCGGTCGATAGACACCGGCCTGCGTCGGTCTTGGCCTAGAGGTTGGATCATCGGTTGATTCAAAAGTATTTCCGTCTTCATGACTGGCGGCAATATCTGTCCCCGGAATGCGTTTTTGATAAGTTCCCGGTTTTTTTTCGGACAAAGTTTTGGGGGTAACTGATTCTTTTCTTGATCTTGCACCGCGTACAAAATAATCCGAAGCCAATACACCTGAGGCAACGGCTGATGCCGAATATATCTGTCTGTCAAGACCTCTGGCCTGCAGCCTTTCTCTGATGGTTTTATACTTGGGTTCTTTTTCTTTCAGGAAAGCTACGATCGGAGAAGCTATAAAAATTGACGAGTAGGCACCTGACAAAAGCCCTATCAAAAGTGCCCATCCAAAATACTGAAGTGTTTGAGCTCCCAAAATATCTGCGCCTAAAATCAAAACAGACAAAATAGGTAAGATAGCGACCAAGGAAGTATTTATTGATCGAGCTAGTGTCTGGTTCATCGAGAGATTAACGATGTCGGATATACTGAGCCGACCGGTGGATCCGATATGACCTACGTTATCACGTACCCTGTCAAAGACAACTATTGTGTCATACAGTGAATAACCCAAAATAGTCAGTATAGCCACTACCGTATCGGGGGTTACCTCCAATCCTGTCAAAGAATATATACCCACAACAACCAAGACATCGTGGATAACAGCCAGCACAGCAGCAAGCGCCATCCTCCATTCAAAAAATATGGATATATACAGAGAAACTACGATAAAGAATACGATGAGAGCTTCTATGGCTTTATTCGTCACAGAACCTCCCCAGGAAGGTCCTACGCTATCTACGCCAACTGCTTCCGAGTTAACACCGGCCAATCTGGCCAATGCAGCAGTCACCCTGGCTACCTGGGCCTGATTAGGAGTGGCACCGTTGCCTAGTTTGGCTTCCACCTGTAAAGTTTTTGTCGATGCGGCACTGCCCAAAACTGTAATTGTCGCACCGCCATAGCCCAAAGGCGTTAATGCCGATCTGGCATCTGCAGGGGTCACGGTTGAGGTTCGCACTTGCCAAGCCGTACCTCCCGAAAAATCTATACCAAGGTCCAGGCCTCTTGTTGAAAGTGATATCAACCCAGCAAATATAACTACCAAAGAAATGGCAAACCAAATTCTTTTACGGCGGACAAAATCTATTCTTGTTCTTCCGTGGTAAAGCTTTTTATAAAAGCCCTCTTTCATTGGCTTTGATCCGGTATCTGTTTCATCTGTCACAGGCAAAGACGCAGAATATGATCTCTGATTTCCCGTGGATGGTTTTTTCTTTTTTTCTACCGTGGGTTCTTTTAGGAGGTTTGACTCGACGCTTTTGTCATTGAGCTCTGCATCACCTGAGATATTATTAGATGAGATTTGTATGTCATCATTTATATCTGCTTCATCGGTAAAATCGACGACGTCATCTTCGACATATGACTCATCCGTAACATCATCGGCTTCATTTTCTCCGATTTCTTCATCATCTGAAAGCTCTTCTGTCCAAGATGTTTCACCATCATCAATTTTGTCAAACGGTTCATCTTTTTGGCGACGTTTGGCAGCGTCACCCGGTCTTATAATATCTGGACTCATGATTTCGCTCCCAGCTCAATTCTTTTATCAATATTTTTCGATGCGTCAAGTCCTCTGGCAACGCCCAGCCAGCGTGCTTCTGTAAAGAGTTTGTTGGATCCCAGGAGGATAACGAGAGGTCTCGTAAAGAAATATGACGTCAGAACATCGACTAATGTAGAAAGACCCAGCATAAAGGCAAAGCCCTTCACGGCCCCGACCGAGAGAATCCAAAGAATCAGAGCCGCCAAGAAAGAGACCGCGTCAGCCGACAGAATCGTCCGGTATGCACTCTTGAAACTTTTATCTACGGAGGCCCTAATAGATTTACCGGCTCTTACTTCATCTTTTAAGCGTTCAAAGTAAACAACATAAGAGTCGACGGTAATACCTATAGATACTATCAAACCTGTTACTCCGGAAAGATCCAGAGTCAAGCCGAAAGATGTATTGCCAAGGATAGCAACAAGGCCGTAAATGAATGCCGCCGTTGTGGCCAGACCCAACAAAACCACTATTCCCAAAGCCCGGTAATAGATAATTGTATAGATCATAACCAGTAACAGGCCTAAAATACCGGCAAACAAACCTGCCGTCAAAGAGGATGCGCCGAGTGAAGGAGACACTGTTTGTGCAGTTTCTTGCACAAGCCTAACTGGCAGCGATCCGTAATTGAGGTCAAGGGCCAATGTGGAAGCCTCCGCGGAAGTAAAGTTACCTGTTATTTGCCCTGAGCCGGGGAAGGTTTTTGATTCAATGATCGGAGCAGAAATTACCTGAGCATCCAAATCATCAGCCACTAACGTATCGTAATATTTACTTGCCAGATCATTAAAAATAGCACTTCCGCTGGAGGAAAGCTTGAATTGGACGATCCATTGGCTACTTTGATTCAATGCTGCGTTGGCAGAAGAGATAATTTGTCCGTCGGTCTCATGTCCGTCTACAAATGCCGGACCGAGGACCATTCTGGGAGCGGCTATCTGTCCGCCTGAAGGCAGGATCACATTTTGACTTGGATTGTCCTCAGAGGAGGAAGTTGTTTTATAAGAGGCATAGATCGGATCTTGGCTGTCGGCAGCCGGCGGAGCATAGGAAAGACGGCCGCTTGATCCGGTAGATATATATTTTGAGGTAAACAAATATGCTCCGGTCGGCGTGGGAGGTTCACTATAGGCAACTTTTGCGGGCTTACTTCCTTTGGCAGCTTTAGGCGGAGTATAAGCGGGAGCACCTCCGAGTACCGGCCTAAAGAACAGCTGCGCCGTGGTTCCGATGATCGACAAGACTTTTTGCGGATTTTTTACTCCCGGCAATTGGACGACTATTTGATTGCCTTCCGTCGTGACATTCGGTTGTGCCACGCCAAGACCGTTTAGCCTGTTGTCCATTACATTAACGGCAGTTTGCAATTCAGATTGCGGAACGGGATGGGCGGGAACGAAAACAACCGAAAGCCCCCCGGCCAAATCAAGACCCAGCTTAGGGCGCCAATTGGCCGCAAAAGCGCCACCGAGGGTTCCAAGACATATGAGCGTTGTAACTATAACGTTTGTAATTAATTTGCGGCGCATTTACGACTCCCCGCGCTCATTCCCATCTGAATCCCCCATGTCCCCATTGGATACTCGATCGTCATCGTCTGATGTCTCTCCTGTAAATTTAGAATCTACTTTAGCTTGAAATTCGCCTTGCTCTTTCCTTAAATCAGATTTTGTTGCATCGGCGTCATTTTCTTGGTCATTGCCTGCATTCGACCATTTAGCCGAAGTATCTCCGTATGCTTCGTCATCGTCTAAAATAACACGACCTACGGCATGGCGAAGCACACTGATCAAGGAGACACTGTTTGGTAATTTTCTTGTACAATCCTTTGTGTAAACATTTCTACAAGACTAATGGGCAACGATCCGTAATTAAGGTAAAGGGCCAATGCTGAAGCCTCCGCGGAAGTAAAGTTACCTGTTATTTGCCCCGCGCCGGGGAAGGTTTTCGATTCAATGATCGGAGCAGAAATTACCTGGGCGTCCAAATCATTAGCCACTAACGTATCATAATACTTACTTGCCAGATCATTAAAAATAGCACTTCCACTGGAGGAAAGCTTAAATTGGACGACCCATTGGCTACTTTGATTCAATACTGCGTTGGCAGAAGAGATAATTTGTCCGTCGGTCTCATGTCCGTCTACAAATGCCGGACCGAGGACTATCCTGGGAGCGGCTATCTGTCCGCCTGAAGGCAGGATCACATTTTGACTTGGATTGTCCTCAGAGGAGGAAGTTGTTTTATAAGAGGCATAGATAGGATCTTGGCTGTCGGCAGCCGGCGGAGCATAAGAAACGGGGCCGCTTGATCCGGTAGATATATATTTTGAGGTAAACAAATATGCTCCGGTCGGCGTGGGAGGTTCACTATAGGCAACTTTTGCGGGCTTAGTTCCTTTGGCAGCTTTAGGCGGAGTATAAGCGGGAGCACCTCCGAGTACGGGCCTAAAGAACAGCTGCGCCTTGGTTCCGATGATTGCCAAGACTTTTTGCGGATTTTTTACTCCCGGCAATTGGACGACTATTTGATTGCCTTCCGTCCTGACATTAAATTGTGCCACACCAAGACCTTTTAGCCTATTGTCCATTACGTTAACGTCACTTTGCAATTCAGATTGTGGAACGAAATGGGCAGGAGCAAAGACCACCGAAAGCCCTCCGGTCAAATCAAGCCCCTTTTTAGGGCGCCAATTGGCCGCAAAAGCGCCACCGAGGGTTCCAAGACATATGAGCGTCGCAACTATAACGCTTATAATTAATTTGCGGCGCATTTACGACCCCTCGCGCTCATTCCCATCTGAATCACCCATGTCCCCATTGGATAGACGACCGTCATCGTCTGGTGTCTCTCCTGTAAATTTAGAATCTACTTTAGCTTGAAATTCGCCTTGCTCTTTCCCTGAATCAGATTTTGTTGCATCGGCGTCATTGTCTTGGTCATTGCCTGCATTCGACCATTTAGCCGAAGTATCTCCGTATACTTCGTCATCGTCTAAAATAACACGACCTACGGCATGACGAAGCACGCTGATCACAGTATTGGGTGCTATCTCGATGTCGACCATACTGTCTTGAATATCCATTACTCTGCCGACGAGTCCAAATGTGGTGACCACCTTATCTCCTATGAGAAATTGGCGGTTATTGCGGGCGTTGTAGGAACCTTGTCCATTTCCGGAAGCATTTCTTGCTCGTGCCTTTCTGGACCAAACAAAAAATACGACAAATAAAAGAATTAGTATAAATAGGAATACATCCGAAGATCCCGAAGGTGATTTGGTTTTTGACGAAGAAGTTTTTGCCAACAATATGATGGGCGTTAATTTTGCCCTCAATACATCAAGACTTGTACGTGCCAAAAGTATTTTGTTATTCATCATCAACCTCAAATCTCATAAAACTTTGTTAATTGCAAACTTCCGTAGTCTAATCGAAGATTTTTCCATAGATGCCGGGAATGCATTAGTGCTAAAACATTATTTAAGTTTATGGCATAAATTGCTTTTATATTATCGCAATACAGTATTTTTTGACAGAGCGAAACGTTCGGCTGTATCAAAACGTGAAAAAGCTTTTCCCATTCGATGAATTGACTGCAAAGAAAAATATCCGTTCTGCTGACATCTTGGCGACAGCTTTCATCCTAACGGCGCCTTTTCATGATCTGTCAATAGGCAATTACCAATTAGAGGTCTTCATCCGGGGAAAATTGATCTCCGGGAGGCTGAACGCCAAGATGACGCCATGCCGCCGGCGATGGGACTCTCCCTCTGGGTGTACGTAGAATAAGACCGGCGCGAAGAAGATACGGTTCGTAGACGTCTTCCAAGGTGTCTGGCTCTTCCCCTAGGCTGACAGCCAAAGTCGAAAGCCCTACAGGGTGTCCTTCAAAACGTATGCACAGAACCTCAAGTATTTTACGGTCCAAATGGTCCAGACCCAATTCATCGACACCGAACAATTCGCATCCCGCTATGGCCGATTCTCTTGTAATTGATCCGCTCCCGCGCACTTGGACAAAATCACGCACCCTTCTGAGCAAACGAATACCGAGGCGGGGTGTGCCGCGAGACCTTTTGGCGATTTCCAATGCTCCCAAGGGGTCTATATCCACTTCCAGCAACTGTGCGGTTCTAAATACTATGGCCTTGAGTTCGTCAATGTTATAGTGATCCAGCCGGGCAACAAAACCAAAACGATCGCGCAGCGGGCCTGTGACAAGCCCTGTTCTTGTGGTGGCCCCCACTAAGGTAAAAGACGGTAAATTCAATCTTATCGCCTGAGCAGACGGTCCCTTGCCAATAACGATATCAATGGCTTGATCTTCCATTGCCGGATAAAGAACTTCCTCTACCGCCCTGGATAGCCTATGAATTTCGTCGATAAAAAGTACATCACCGGATGCCAACCCGCTCAAAATAGCCGCCAGGTCTCCGCCTCGCGCCAACACCGGACCCGATGTAACCTGCAATTTAGTGCCCATTTCATTAGCCACTATCGAAGCCAGGGTAGTTTTGCCGAGTCCGGGGGGACCGGCAAATAAGATATGATCCACCGACTGAGAGCGTTGTTTGGCCGCTTCGATCAGTATTGAAAGGTGTTCTCGCAAGTCAGCCTGCCCGACAAATTCGCCCAAATGCTTTGGTCTGAGACCGGCCTCCAAAGCTTCATCCGGCATCTTGGCTGCGGGAGACAGAAGTCTTTCCAAAGCCAGTTTATTATTTTTTGCCTCCCCAGAAGATACGGCGGTTTTCTGCTCCGAAACGGTCTCGTCATCTGCTTCAACCGGAGTACTTGGATTATCGCTGTTGATAATTTCTCTTCGGGGACTCATGATATTATCATCTTGTTTTGGCCAAACTCCGCAACGCCAGCCTCAGCATAGCTTCCGTGGAAAGTGTATCCAATTCCTCTTTTGACAATTGTGACAATACCAAAATGGCATTTTTGATTTCTTCGTTTCCGTAGCCCAGGGATTTTAAGGCCTCTCCGACTAAAGCAGTTTCTTTCGAAAGCGGCGGTAACCCGTTGAAACCAAAATTGTCATACGACCCCTGCCCTGTCCCGTAATTGGCTGCCAATGGGAAATTGACGGACTTCCCCAATCTTTCGCTAAGCTCGACAACAAGCCGCTGAGCTGTCTTTTTGCCCACCCCGGGTACCTTGGTCAAGAAATCGATGTCTGAGTTTACTATTGCCGATATTAAATCCGTCACATCGCCGGCAGAAAGAATTGCCATGGCCAAAGACGGCCCCACTCCGTTTGCCGCAAGCAAAGATTCAAAAAAAGATCTTTCTCTTGGGGATAAAAACCCATAGAGCATAATGGCTGATTCCCTGATATGTGAATATATTCTGAGATAAATGTTGCTTCCGACCTGCCCTATGGCCTCCAATGAATTTTTCATAACGATGACTCTATAACCAACCCCTTGTACGGATACGATAACTTGTGCTGTCGAATCCGGCATAAGTAAAATTTCTTCCAATTCGCCCCTAAGGGAAGCTATCATCTTTTTTCCTCTTGAACATACCCGGATACAGGTTTAACCGAAGAGGTTCCAGGGGCACCTCGCGATATGTGTGATTTTGCTATTTGCGGAATCCGGCTTGCCGACAGATGGCAATAAGCCAACGCCAAAGCATCGGCCACATCCGGAGGATTCGGAACTTGCTCTAACTTGAGGAGCGTCATCATCATTTTTTTGACTTGATCTTTGCTCGCCCCCCCGTATCCGGCCACCGCTAGTTTTACCTCGTTGGATGTATATTCTGCTATCTCTAAATGCAGCTCGGATGCCGACAAAAGAGCTACCCCGCTTGCTTGTCCGACGAACATGGCAGTCTTGGCGTTAGTTTGGAAAAATACTCTTTCAACGACTACAACGTCGAGATACTGCTCGCTCATCAATCTCTTGAGCTCACTGCGCAGTTCTGCCAATCGATCCGGAATGGCTCTTGAAGGATCGGTGGTTATTACACCTGCTTTTACGGCAACGACTCCTTCTTTTGTTTGGTTAAGTAAACCGTAACCACAACGCGACAGCCCTGGGTCTATGCCTAAGACGAACATATGTTCTATCCTAGTTGATAATCATTGGGAAAAAAAGAATTACTTGAATATTTCTAGTCGACTATCGCCGCCATCATTTCGTCGGGAATGGTGAAATTCGACCACACATTTTGTACATCATCATGCTCCTCCAAAAGATCCATAACATGGAGCACTTTGCGTGCGGCACTTTCCTCGCTGACCTCGACTGAATTCGGAGACAGCATAGCCGTTTCGGCGGAATCATACTTGATCGAACTCTGTGTAAGGGCATCGGTAATCTTATGAAGATCGCTTGGATTGCAAGTCAATACCCACGAATCACCCTCCATGACAACATCTTCTGCTCCATAATCAATTGAAAATGCCATCAGGTCATCTTCGGTAACAGAATTGGGGATCAAGATAACTCCCTTTCGTTCAAATTGCCATGAAACTGCACCGGGCTCTGCCATTGAACCACCGTTCCTTGAAAAAATAGTCCGTATTTCTGCCCCTGTGCGATTTCTGTTATCAGTCAGACATTCCACTATCACAGCTACACCCGAAGGAGCATAACCTTCATAGCTGATAGCTTCGTAACGAACGCCTTCAAGTTCGCCGGTCCCGCGTTTGATGGCTCTTTCAATCGTATCCAAAGGCACGGAAGCATCTCTGGCTTTTTGAAACATAGTACGTAAGTTGGCATTGGCGTTGATGTCTCCGCCGCCTTCTCTAGCCGCTACCTCTACCTGGCGTATAAGCTTGGCAAACAACTTGCTCCTGGCTTTATCTTTGGCACCTTTCTGATGTTTGGTTGTTGCCCACTTTGAATGACCGGACAATGAATTCCTCCCAGCGTTCTCATCTATTTTAGTATTTTACTAAATTTTATTTTTAAATATCGAAGTTGTATAAAAATCACATTTCGGTAAGCATTTGCATTCTATCAGTTACGCTCAATATGCCGATAAAATCAGCATGATTTAGCTTTGCTTCGATAAGAGGTATAAACCAAAATGGAGCGCTCAGATCTTTAAAGTGATTATCGAGCACCTTGGGGATAGTGACCAAGGAATTGGTTTTTTCAAAAGCACGATACAGGCCCGGCGGATACCTTGTCAGCAAAACCGCTGTTTGGTCACAAAGGGCTGCTCTGTTCTTATCGGTTAGTTTGATAAAAAATGGCATCAAAGAAGGACTGAATAAAATTACCAAGGAAAAACTTTTCATCATAAAAGATACGGTCTTGTCTTGTTTCCTGCGTAACATCGCCACTTGTGTTGCCAGAATTGCCTCTAGCTCGATTCGCTCAAGAGCAAGCAACACACCTGTAGTAATGACAATTGCCGATCTTTTACCATCCAATTTCAAGGTAAGCGTATTGACGCATATATCATCTTCGATAATGTACACCTCGGGCATTTGGACGCCGGCCGTCAAGCATAAATTTTCCAACATCCCAAAAATGCGAGGTTCGATCTTGTCGTTTATTTTCATGGCACTCATCTGCACCAAAAACCGTTTTGACGAACCCAAATATCGAGACACAAGGACTAAACAAGCTATCACTGCAAGACATATAGCCAATCCAAAAAATCCCAGAAATATCCCACAGGCGACACATAGGATCGATGCACTGGTTACTAACAGAGCAGCAAAGACCTGAGGTGCTTTTGACGGAGGCGGGATTTCTACTAAAGGTTGAGATGATATCGATACACTATTTTTTAAACTCTTTACCTGCATATTTCTCACTTTTTAATATAATCTTTCTATGATTATAACAGTTGCGCTCTGCCGAGAATATCATATGCCTCAATGTTTCCCCTTGTATTCGGCTCTTGGTTGGACTCATCTTTGATATAGAGATTTTTGCGCGAAAACCCAACATGACGCACCTTTGAAACCTCAAGTGAGCAGCAAATATTTGCTTACAAAGAGTTTTATTCAGCCAATATATTTTGAAAATCTTTTTGATATATGTTTGATAAATTTTCTATAGACATTTCTCTGGCTCTGAGTAAACCTTTCGCAATCAGAGATTGTCTTAAATCGTTGTCGGAGAGAACTTCACGAATTGCCTCTTGCAGACCATTTTCATCGTTGGGCTTGACGAACATCGCTGCTTCCCCCGCAGATGAACGGTGTCCGGAAATATTGGAGCATATAACCGGTACCGAAAGCGCCATGGCTTCCAGGATGACTATTCCGAATGATTCACCGCTGACAGCCGGTGCAACCAACAGATCCGATGCTTTGATGTGCGCCAGTTTTTCCTCATCCGATACTCTTCCTGCCCAAACGACATTAACTAATGATTGATAATTCGTCTTAAGTCTTGACATCTCAGGCCCTGAACCCAAAATAATCAGATTGACTGCTATATCAAAATTGGAAATAGCTCTGAGCAGAACCTCCAAACCCTTCCTGGGTTCCAATCTGCCCACAAAACATACCGAAGGCCTATTTCCCGGATCTTTTTTACCAACCTTAGTATTTTGCAAAAAATCAAAATCTATTCCGTTGAAGACTATTTTTGCCTTGCGGGCATTTTTAGCGCCGACTACTTTGGTCAATGTATGTTGTGCCGGTTTGGACACGGCATAACAGAGGTCTAATTTCTGATAAAAAAATCTCAGCAAAGGACCTATCGCCTTATAACCTCCGCCCGCTCCAAAACGGTGAAATGTTCCTGCTCGTATATACCCAGAAGAATGTCTCGGCAACAAAAGAGCCGCGAGCGATAAGATAGGCGCAAACGGTTCGTGGATATGCACTATATCCGGCGACCAGTATTTTATAGCCCGCGACATCCTTAGTGCGGCTTTTGGTGAAAGCGATATGGGGGCCACCGAACCGTTGGCCCGCAATGAAAAGGTTTTCCCGGCCGAGAAAAAGAATACTTTCTCTCCCGGCTCCGAAAATGGATCTTTTGGACAATCAATATTTGTTTTGTTGTCTAAATCCCTTTTGTCGAGGTCAGTTTTTGTCAATATTATATTTTCGTCAGATAACCTGTCCCTACGAATTTTGAAAATTGCATTTCTGATCATCTGCCTTCTCGAAACGGTCTTATCCGTTCTGACATAGGGCGTATGATCCATGTCAGAGGGAAATGAGCCAGGCGCTATTACCAGTATTTTATGACCGTTTTTGGCAAATTGCTTTGCTAATAAAAGTGTCTGATTTTGCACGCCGCCTGGTATTGAAAGGCTGTATGGGCATACGATACATATTCTCATCTATGCCGGTCACCTCTTTCGTCGGAGTTTTCATTGCCAACCGTAGCATCGGTTTCATCTTCAAGAAAGATAGGCTGAAAAGCATGCCACTGGGAAGGAGCCTTTTTGATTAGGTATTCGAATTTGGATGCCAATTCTTGGGTTACTCTGGTCACGTCTTGTCGCAATTGGCCTTGCCTGGTCGTGTCTATGGCCGGCAGTATGACCCCGTGGGCTTTGCCGTGAGGCTGTTGATAAACGGCGCAAGGTAGCAGTACGGCATCATTCCGAAGAGCCAGTAAGGCCGGACCACCCGGTAATTTCGCTTTACGTCCAAAAAATTGCACCTCTACACCGCCGCCCGATATGTCGCGGTCGGCAACCAATGCCACCATACCTTTGCCATTCAATACTTTGGCCAATGCCGTCGTGGCGTCAACGGAAAGAGGGAGAATCCTAAGTCCGAGTTTTTCGCGCTTCTTCGTAAACCAATCAAAAAGTTCCTTTGGCTGTATCGCTTCTGCAACCGTTGTTACCTTCCAGCCTTGTCTGGCAAACCACAGGGCTCCTATCTCCCAAGAGCCTAAATGAGGTAAGGCCAGTACCACCTTGCCATTGACTGCCAGTGCCTCTTCCAGCAGTTCTCCCCCTTCAATCGTCCAATCATTTTTTAAACCAGAGATTGAACTGCGGCCCAGCCTTGCCACTTCTGCCCAATACCTGCCATAATCTTTATACGCTTGGTATACAGTTTTGTCCAATTGCTCTCTGTCTGTCGTGTCCAAAACAGGCTGAAGATTTTTAGAGACTACACTGAATTGACTCTGAGACTTATCGGCCAACCGCAACGCCACAAATTGGGCAAGCGATATTGCCAGTCTTCTGGGAAATGCCTTGAGAATAAATGCTACGGTGCGATAGGAAAAATAGGCTCTTCGGAGTCTCTTCGCATCATTGTCGGCTGGCATAAATTTTCAACACTCACTTGTTATGGATTTCAAAAACAAAATAAACAATTACTTTATACTGGATTCAGTAGATACTACTAAATCTTTATCTTTGATATGGTCATAAGTTGGTTTTGATCTGTGTTTAGCAAGTACGAATATGCCGTGTGTTGTTTCCTCTATTTTTGATTGTGCTTTTCTCTTTTGATCTTTTTTCGGTCAAGACCCGATGTCGCCATATGATTGAAATGAAAACTTGATTCACTGTACATATGCCTCTGTAAAATACGGCGCTTTGAAGACTGTGATATATGTGGATTTCTGCGTTTCGGCTTGTAGTAATTCAAGTACCAATCTTTGCCCTTGGCATCACTTGCTCCGCGGCGAGACCTCCAAATAGAATAAACTTTTGGCTTTTTCCATTCCGGTTTTTGGGTAACAGAGCCGGCTTGGGGAATCTGCATCCATACTTTGTAGAATCTTCCAATAGCTGTCAACAGGCAAAGCAGAAGCAGCACGGCAAGCATCTCGATAAAAATAATATGCAATGCCAAAGCCATGCCTAAAAAAATCAATCTTTCGGCACGCTCCATCAACCCGCCCTTGGCGTCGAAGCCGAGTGTTTCCGCCTTCGCCCTCTCATAAGAGATAATTTGCGATACAGCTAAAATGGCCAACGGTACCAACGCATACTTTGGATGGTTTGTATCGATAAAGTAGTAAGCCACTCCGGCAAAAATCAAAGCGTCAGACGCTCGATCCGCCACAGAATCTAAAAATGCTCCGCGGATAGATGTGCTGTTGGAAGCTTTGGCCACGGAACCGTCAAGAAAGTCCATCAACCCGCCGACAGTCAGGAGGACGATCGCTACGTAGAAATAACCTCTGGCTATCAAAAATGCTGTTATGGCTGCCAGTACCAGACCAACGATGGTAATGAAATTGGCCCGAACCCCATGGGCTGCAAGCTGTGGACCCAGCTGATACCATTTATAGCGCTTCGGCAAATCCTCAGTCAAAACAACTGCGGAAACAATATCGAGATTTGTTTGCTGTATCTCTTGCGATTCATCAAAAATTGAAGTATCATTTGGCTGATTTTCCAAATTACCTTCTACTTCTCGCTTTTTATGGCGATTTCCGTCGATCATAAGATCTCCTTGCTATGCACATATTAAACGCTACCACCACCATAGCAAGCTTTGACGCGATAAATCATCCTATGATCAAATTTCAGAGCAAATACTCGGCCCGAAAAAGTCTCCGATATCTCGATTATAACCTTGTCAGGTCTGAGAAGCTATGTTTATCTCCCGGAAATAAGATACATCTGTTTTTCTATCAGTTGAAATTCCGCGAGGCTGTTCTGCGATAAATCTTTTTTGCATTTACTCAGAATACTCAACCCAATTCGTCAATATCTTGTCAAAAGTGAGATCTAAAGATTCAGGCAAAACCCTTGTCGATGCTATGGAAGTCATGAAACTTGTATCACCTGTCCATCTGGGTAGAACATGAAAATGAAGGTGTTCGGGAATACCGGCTCCGGCTGCCCTGCCAAGATTTGCTCCCATGTTGAATCCATCCGGGTTATAAGCTTTGCGCAAAGCTTCGATTGCAAGTCGGCATACCTTCCAGAGATCGGCGTGTCCTTCTTCGGAAAGTTCACTGATATCACCTATATGTTTTCTGGGCATGACCAGCATATGACCGGTCCCGTAAGGGTAAGCGTTCAAAAGAGCCATGCTGTAAGACCCGATATATACGAGATGTCCGTCTTTGTCGGGGTGGCCTATGGCTGCTATTCGGCAAAAAACACATTCCCGCTCAGCAGCTAAGAGGTCATTTCCTTTTTGAAGAGACAATCCGTCTTCCTCCGCTGCTTTCACCTTGCCGGATTTGCTTTTTAATATATTTTCATCCCGCTCTTGTGTTGCAGCGTGTAAAGTGACGTCGCTTTCTTGAGCTCGTATCTCGTCTGCAACTTTATTTACATATTCAGAACGCCATCCGGCCCAAAGTTGGTCAAAAGTCACTTTATACTTCTTCGTTTACCGGATCTGCAGGCAGATCTTCTCCGTTAAAAGCTTCTGCCGGATTCACCATATGGCTATTTATATCTTTTTGCAGCTTGGAAATCAAGTCGTCGATCCTAACGCCCCTGATAGGATCTTTAGCTCCGCGCAGATTCACGCCCACTGTATTATTTTCTGTATCTTCATTCCCTACGACCAGGATATATGGGATTTTTTCAAGTTTTGCTTGACGTATTCTGGCCGATAATGGTTCTTTCGCCAAGGCGTAATCCGCCCTGATCCCGGCAGCGCGTAATGTCTGTGTAATTTCTTGACAATACGGATCATGTATATCCCTGACAGATAAGACGCGAGCTTGGATCGGAGAAAGCCAGGTCGGCAGTGAGCCTGCATAGTGCTCTATTAAAACACCGAAGAAACGCTCCACGGAGCCGAATAATGCCCTGTGAATCATTACCGGGCGATGCCTGGAATTGTCTTGGCCAATATAATAAAGATCAAAGCGCTGGGGAAGTTGAAAGTCCAATTGTATTGTTGACATTTGCCAGGTGCGGCCTATAGCATCTTTAGCCTGAACGGATATTTTAGGACCGTAAAACGCTCCGCCTCCTTCATCAAGCACAAGAGGAATATCCATTTCTGTTGCCGTTTCATTCAGCGCAGCCGTAGCTTCTTCCCATTCTGCATCCGAGCCCACTGCCTTACCCGGAGGACGGGTCGAGAGTTCCAAATAGAAATCATTCAAACCGAATTCGCGTAATAGGTCAAGAACAAATGTGAGAATTGACTTTAATTCCGTCGTCATCTGCTCTCTTGAACAAAAGATGTGAGAGTCATCTTGGGTCATTCCTCTGACCCTGGTCAACCCGTGTATTACTCCTGATTTTTCATAACGATAGACGGTTCCAAACTCAAAAAGTCTCAGAGGCAATTCCCGATATGAACGCTGCTTTGACTTATAAATCAGGATATGAAAAGGACAATTCATCGGCTTCAAGTAATATTTATTGTCGCCGTCGATTTCCATGGGAGGAAAAATATTCTCTCCGAACCAACCGAGATGTCCCGATATTTCGAATAAATCGCCTTTGGTAATGTGGGGAGAAAAGACAAACTGGTAATCCGCTTTTTCATGGCGTTCCCTTGAGTAGTCTTCCATTATTTTTCTGATCAATCCACCTTTAGGGTGAAAAACGGCAAGGCCGGAACCTATTTCATCCGGAAACGAAAAGAGGTCGAGTTCCAATCCAAGTTTTCGATGGTCCCGCCGTTCTGCTTCTTCCAATTGCCTTAGGTGCTCTTCCAGCTTGTCCTTTGACTCAAACGCTGTACCATAGATTCTTTGCAATTGCTGCTTTTTTTCATCACCACGCCAATATGCGCCCGCCACCTTCAAAAGTTTGAAATGGCCTAAAAGACCTGTCGAACGCACGTGAGGCCCTTTGCAGAGGTCAACAAATGTGCCACTGTTGCGATATGCAGTTATCAACGAAACGCCGTCGGCATCGCTTGTCGGTATTTCAGAGGCAAAGTCTTTTTTGTCTTCGATATTTGCAGCTATGCCTTCGATAATTTCTCTTTTAAAAGGCTGCCCGGCAAACAAATCAGCCCCCTCCTCTATAGTGTGCTCTTCGCGTATAAAGGGCTGATTGGCCGCCATGATCTTTCTCATAGCCGATTCTATTTTTTCAATATCGTCGTCCGTAAAATGTTGCCCGTCGGGCAGAAAAAAATCATAGTAAAAGCCATCTTTTATCGCAGGACCAATTGCAAAATATGCACCGGGCCACAGTGCGGTAACGGCTTGGGCCATGACATGCGCCGTCGAATGTCTGAGTATATGCCGGCCTTGATCACTGGCAAACATAATTGGTTTTACTTGATCTAGGTCTTTTAGGATATAGGTCATGTCGGTTTCCCGGCCGTTTACTTCGGCAGCCACAACAACCTTCTTCAGTTTTGGATCCACTTTTTCGATCAGATCAGAAATGTTTGAACCCGAAGGAAGATTGACACCAATCGCGCTTTCAAAATAGACAGTGACGTCTCTCTCATCAATCCCAGTCACTATAGTTATTCCCCTTTTATTATTTCTTCCCCAGACAAAATACATCTGGATGTATTTACCCGGCATGTTAGCATTATTACAAGTATCAACAATGCCTAAACCAGCCAAAATGACTTTATCTTGAGTACTTCGAACCATCTATATAATACTTGATACAAGGCAGTGTCCGTACGGAGTCTCTATCAGTTCAAGGTCCAATAAAACATTGGAGCCAAAATGCACCCTGACAATATTATTTATAATATATATGACATAAACAATAACCGAGGTACATAAACAATCACCGTCTGAATATCATGTCCCACTGCAGGTTTGGTGGCCGGAGTTTTATTCAAGACTTATACCAAGTAATCCGGCTGCTGCGGTTACATTTACCCCTTTATTTGCCTCTTCATCGATAACTTCCAGCACGCTTGGGGTATTTAGGTCGTCGTCCAATAATTCTCTTATTCTGACCGCAAAAGGTTCTTGATCGGATAAAGATAGTTTTTTCCCTACGGAAGATTTCTTCCAGGAATCCAGCCTCTCTTCGGCTCTGTCCATCATCTCCGGCTGCCACTCCATAGAATTCCTGTAGTGGTTATTGATCAACGCCAAACGTATCGCAGCAGCCGAATGCTCTTTTAGCAAGTCCGACACGAAGACCAGGTTACCGAGGGATTTTGACATTTTCTCCCCACCCAATTTCACCATTGCAACGTGCATCCAATGCTTTGCAAATTGGTTGCGCGTAACGCTTTCCGATTGAGCCGTTTCACATTCATGGTGCGGAAAAATAAGGTCTGCCCCGCCGCCATGGATGTCTATCGTTTCGCCCAATTCTCTCAGGGCAAGTGCTGAACACTCTATATGCCACCCCGGTCTGCCCGGACCCCATAAAGAATCCCAGCTCGGTTCATCGTCGAGAGAAGGCTGCCATAATACAAAATCCAACGGATCTTCTTTGTAAGGGTCCTCGGGATGGCCTCCGCGCTCTTTGGCCAGAGCAAGCATCTCCGAGTTGGAAAGATGGCTGATTTGGCCAAATCTTTCGAAACTGGAAACGTCAAAATATACTGATCCACCGGCTGTATAGGCATATCCGGCTTCCAGAACCATAGCTATGAATCCCAAGATATCGTGAATTGCAGAGGTTGCCCGTGGCTCGCCATAGCAGGCAAGTAACCCGAGGGCATTCATGTCACGCTGGAATTTGGCAACCTCAAATGCGGCCAGGTCCAAATAATTGACATCCAATTCCCTGGCCTTTGCCAAGAGGTCATCGTCAACATCGGTTATATTTCTGACGCAACGGGTTTCATAACCTTTATCGCGCAGATGCCTCTGGAGAATATCATACGTCAGATATGTTGCGGCATGACCTAAATGTGCCGAGTCATACGGGGTAATTCCACAAGTATACAATTTTACGATTTTATTTGGTCGAAAATCTTTTACCCCTTGCGTAGCCGTGTCATAAATACGCATGGCGACAGGGCCCAATTGTCCGTTATCATTCATTTTTATCCAGTAATATCCTTTATAAATACTTCTAACTACGCGGTGGTAGGCAAGCCGCCTATATTCAGAGTAACATGAGCTTTATTAATTATATTCAAATTTACCAGTACGGCTGTCATCTGCTCAATGGGCCCGGCGTTGGCAAGCCCACCGCAATACAGCGGCCTGAGTCCTTCAACCTGTCTTATTAAATCGGCAGTTTTCTCTCCGGCAATCTTGTGATCAGAACATACCAGTACATCTGCAACGAGCTTTGTGTCAATGTCTGCCACTTTTGCGGCAGGAAGATGTTGAAAAGCAATCGAAACCATGCTGCCGGGCAACAATGATTGCATTTCAGCCGCCATGGATCCTCTGGTCGGTATCCAAGCATGCAGCTCTCTTCCAACCATTGTCATGGCATTCACCATTGAAACCAGGACTTTCCCGTCGAGATCGGACTTCAATTGACCAAGGACAACAAGGGCGGCTTCTGCAGGAGCAGCGCATATCACTATCTCGTTTTGAGTTGCTTGATTATTTGTCGCCGGTTCCAAAAAAAGATTGCGTTTGGGCCATAGCTGACGAAGCTCGTCTGTCGTTTGCTGTGCCTTCTCCAATGATCGTGAGCCCAATTGCACCTCGATACCAGATGATGCCAAGCGAAGCGCCACCGCCCGTCCCGCCGGGCCCGTAGCGCTGATAATTCCTATGCGCATTTTTGCCTTCTTTCTTATTTCAGCAGACATTAGTCAGCTTACTAAGAATCTATAGGAATATTCTCTTCTCAAAGTTCAAAGTAAAGATTGTTGACCCGAAGTAACAGGATTTTGAAAGATTAGCTTTACCTAAATACAGCAGTCCGGCAGATTTTACCTCACATCGGTTACGATCTGTAAATCTTCTTTTGAAAAGAGCAGCAATCCTGTCTCAAGTAAATATATCGACAGAACCAGATAAATTGTGATTAAAGAACCCCCACGATGGAGATATAAAATACCGGAAAGGCCACTGATGCCTGCAATAAAGTATTTTATTTTGGTCATATTCAGCTTACGCGAGAGTAACCAACCGCAAAAAACACCAGGAATCCCGAGGAGCACAAGGAGCAAGGAAAGATGCATATCGGGCCTGATCAGAATAAATTGAAAAGTCGTCCCTGCGATCCCGAGAGGAATAGCCTGCAACAAATCGATTGCTACCAATTCCTGAATCTCCATTTCTGGAAAGCACAAACCCAGAAGAGATATGATCAGAGATCCGGATCCGATTGAGGTTATACCGAATAGAAATCCCGATAGAGCGCCTATGAAGATGATAAAAGCTTTCATCTGAAAAGAAACTGGTTTACCTTTATCCGCATTGAATTTTGCTGTACTAGGTGATCTGCGAGCGACAAAGCTCCCTAAATTCCGATGGGAGATTTCCTTGACAAGCTTTCTTTCTGCTCCAAAATCATACTTTCCGTCACCCTTGGCATTTCCGAGAGTATTTCCAAAGAAATTAGCACTTGGGCTTCTTGTCCCTTCCGGTCTGTTTCGATGGAATAAATTATTTCTAAAAATACTCACCATCATCAGCATTGTTGAAACTGACAGCAAAATACCAAGTGTCTCATCCATATATCTTTGAGGCAGAGCATCTTTAACCGCTCTGGCCAGCAGTAAAGATCCGATCAATACCGCAGGGATCGAACCGATCAGCAGGTAAATAACAATTTTGTAATTGATCGTCCGCTTCCTCAGGTACAAAGAGGCAGCCAATGATTTCAGTGCCAGCGAAGCTGCCATGTTGGCGGTTATGGCTTTAATCAATCTTATACTTGTGAAAAAAGTAAGAAAGGGGACGGTCAATGACGATGCTCCCGTGCCGCCCAGCCCAAGTAACATACCAGCTAATAACCCACATACAGCTATGGCAATAATTTCCAAGGCCTACCCTCCCGGGAGTAGTTTACTATAAATCTTACTAATCCTATCATATTTATATGAATAGTATGATTTTAGAGAGAAATTGCTTCTCGGACTGCCCCGAATACCTTGGTTCATTGCCAGCTTATCTGAAAATAAATTGACCCTTATCCTCATCTGTTCCCGGAAGAGGTAGAACAGGTGTATTTGATCTGACAGAGTCGTGATCTTTTATAAACCAGGTAAGTACTTCGCGTAAAATAAAAAGAAGATACTGATTCACACCACAATTATCGCTATTCGTTGCAAAGGCGTCAGACCCCGGAACCATACAGTAGGCTATTTGGATTTTCCGTCGGCATGATTGGTGAGGTTTGCTCCTTTGTATAGTGTTTATGAGCAATAAAAGCCATAACTAAAGCTAAGTAACAGACACCTGCTCCGACGGCGATGGCTGTCCTTGCGCCAAAGTGACCGGCAATCCATCCTATTGTCGGGCCACCGATAGGGGTTGTTCCGATAAAGGCAATTGCCCAGAAAGCCATTACTCTGCCTCTCATTTCAGGCGAAGACACCAACTGCAAAGTTGAATTCCCCATTGCCAAAAAAGCCACACTGGCAAATCCGACAAACAGTAAAGACAAGTACTCCCAATAAAGATTGATCGCCACGGCAGAAACCGCCATGGCCGCACCAAAAACGGCAACGGATACCATCAGAGCTTTAGTACCGGACCTACCTTTAGCAGCTACTAAAAGCCCTCCCACGATGGCGCCGACACCCATCATGGCTGTCATGATTCCGAAAGCGGCAGAGCCACCGTGAAACGTATTCTTGGCCAGTACCGGCAAAGTGACCTGGAACTCATAGGTAAACGTTCCGATAAGTCCCATCATCACCAGAGGGACCAGCAATTGCGGAGTCCGTCTGACATAGCTGAATCCTTCGGTCAATTGCCCTTTGGATCTCTTTAGATCGGCACTCGGTTTTAGATCATCCACATCCATACTCCAAAGAGCCATCCCAACAGGAATAAAGCTTATGGCATTGAGTGCAAAACACCAAGACTCACCGGCATAGGCAATGATAATACCGGCTATTGCCGGACCTATAGCTCTGGCTACATTAACAAATGTGGAATTCAGGCTGATGGCATTGCGCACTTCATCGCGTCCGACCATCTCCAAGACGAAAGCTTGTCTGGCGGGATTTTCAAAACAATTATTGATGCCCAAGATAACAGCCATCACAAGAAGCTCGTCATAATTGATAGTTTTGGTAAATGTCCAAATGGCCAAAACCAATGCTTGCAGGCCCATCGCCACCTGAAGCCAAAATAGCAGTTTCCGTTTATCGACACGATCGGCAATCAATCCGGCATAGGGACCTAGCAATAACGTCGGCAGAGTTTGGAGTGCAACCACTATTCCCAGATCGGTTGCCGAATGCGTAATGACGAGAACCAACCAGGATTGTCCCGTGCCTTGCATCCATGTCCCCACCAAAGAAAGTAGCTGTGAAAGTGCATACTTTCTGTAATTTTTTATGGACAAAGACGAAAACGTTTTTTTCGTCAGAATTTGCAGCCTGGTATCTTTGGTTTCGATTCTGTCAGATGTACTGCCGGTAGCTTGATACATATTAGATATAACTGCCTCAAATAGGATTTCCGTATTGATAAACGGTACATCCCCGAAAGATATTCCCTGGTCATAAAAATTTATTTGAGAAGTATGAAAATGTTCTATTCATACTAAAGCATAAAAAACCATAGGATAAAATATAAACTTAGTCAAAAGCTTTTATATTTTCTTATCATATTACGGTAAAAATTGATGAAAAAATAAGTATGGATTGAAGTTATGGCCTGCATAAAACAGTGCAGCAATTTATTGCAACTCTGCTATATTATGTGATTAGACGTTAGTAAATACAAAACCAAGGTATAAAAGACATGTTTAGGGATAACGATAAAAGCATAATTATAAAAACTGTTGCTCTTTCTAAAATATACCCCGGAATGGACAGTGCCGCAGTTGACAAACTGGATCTTGAAGTATACCAGGGAGAAATATTTGGTCTTCTGGGACCCAACGGAGCTGGTAAAACCACTACCGCAGGGATGCTGACGACAAGAATTATCCCCACATCAGGGAATGCGCTTGTAGCAAATATTGATGTTCGTCAGCACCCTAATCTCGCCAAGCAATTAATGGGTATAGTATCCCAGCAAAATACTTTGGACAGATCCCTGACCGTAAAGGAAAATCTCTATTTTCACGGTCTCCTGTTCGGAATGACAAAAAAGGATTCCCAAAAAGAAGCAGACAGGCTACTCAGGCAGTTTCAATTAGATAATTGGCATGACAAAAGCGTCTATGCCTTGTCCGGAGGAATGGCGCAGAGATTAATGGTAGCACGAGCCATCATGCATAGGCCGGCTGTCCTTTTCATGGATGAACCCACGACAGGGCTGGATCCGCAAAGCAGACTTGTGCTCTGGGAAATTCTGCAAGAGCTGAACAAAGAAGGCCAGACTATCTGTCTGACGACACATTATATGGAAGAAGCAGACCAGCTATGCAACAGAGTCGCTATTATGGATCACGGTAAGATACTGGCTCTTGATACACCTTCCAATTTAAAGAAATCCATAGGAATAGATACAATTGTACAATTGGAAGTAAAAAATAATATAGAAATTTTTATCGATAAAATAGCAGATTATTTACCTGAAATTATCACCACCGATTCGCATGGCAACCATCTTGACTTAAAAGTTGCACAAGGAGATAACTTATTACCAAAGATAGTCGCCGCATCTACGGCATTGGGAGTAGAGATAACGAATGTCGCCATAGCAGACCCTACCCTTGAAACTGTTTTTATCACACTGACCGGGAGAGATTTAAGAGAATGACAGACATTGCGAAAATCAATGATAACTTAGCGAACAGCGATGATGTACCGATAACAGCAAAGCCGCAAAGAACCGTTGCCCTTGCTTCCAGAAAAGCTTTTTTTGCACTCATCAAACGAGATTTAACCGTCCTCAAAAAAAATATTTGGGAATTCATTCTTAGAACCATTATCCAACCTTTCCTGCTAGTTTTCGTTTTTTTATATGTTTTTCCTTCCATAGGTCAAGGCATCGGAGGCGGCACGGGGAAAGCTGAATCTGCATTTGCAACCGTTTTGGTTCCTGGGGTTGTCGGAATCTCCATTATGTTCCAGGGCATACAAGCAGTCGCCCTGCAAATGTCTACGGAATTTGGATTTACGCGCGAGATCGAAGATCGTGTCCAAGCTCCATGCTCCATCTATTTAGTCGCACTAGCGAAAGTACTTTCAGCAGCGATACAGGGGCTTATAGCTGCCGTAATAGTATTTCCGATAGCAGATGTGGTCCATGCGAATCTGGTCCAACCCCATCTCAATATCAACTGGGCGATCGTAGTGACACTCATTCCCCTTACGTGTGTTGCCATGGCATCACTTGGCCTTCTGCTTGGAACCTCATTTGAACCGCGCAACATAGGTTTGATGTTTGGATTTGTAATATTGCCAATCACGTTTTTGGGAGGAACTTATTACCAGTGGACGCGGCTGGCACCTGTCAAAATAGGCTCATTTCATTGGTTGCAAACCCTGGTCCTGATCAATCCTTTGATATATGTCAACGAGGGACTAAGAGCCGGATTGACGACATCATCACACATGACTCTATATGCCATTTATCCCGTAATTACCGGGTTTCTAATTGTATTTTTGTTCTTCGGATTGCGTAATTTTAGGAAGCGTGTACTTTCATAATTTGCAATTTACCGATATCAGATCTTCGTAAATCATCCATCAGTCATGATACAGTGCCAATTTGCCGACAAGTGTTTGGGTGCTCTCATAATCAAGCGGCTTACCCAATAGAAAGCCTTGCACACCGCTGCAACCGACTTCTTCGACAACGTTTAATTGACTTTCAAGCTCGACGCCTTCCGCCACTACTTCCAAGTCTAATGTCCGACCCAAAGCAACCAACGTCTGTACGACAGAAACATCTTCTGCAGATTCGGCAATAGAAATTACAAATGACCTGTCTATCTTGAGAACATCCACCGGAAAACGCCTGAGATAAGCAAGCGAAGAGTATCCTGTACCAAAATCATCTATCGCTATTCTGATACCGAGACTTTTCAGCTTTGACATTCTGACTACTACGGCTTCTGCGTCATGCATCATGGCTGTCTCCGTTACCTCTAAAACCAAGTTCTTTGGATTTAAACCGGTTGAAGCCAGTACTTCGGAAACCGTCATAATAATTTCATCAGATTCAAGCTGACGGGCCGAAAGATTTACTGCTATATCGAGATTTGCTCCCGACCTGTTCCAAGCTGCCGTAGTTTCACAAGCCTCTTTGAGGACATATCTACCTATATCGATAATCAATCTGCCCGATTCTTCGGCAATAGGGATAAAATCTACAGGTTGAAGGAGCCCTTTTGTTGGATGCTGCCAGCGCACCAATGCCTCCATCCCTATCATTTCCCGTTTGGCTAATCTAAAAATTGGCTGATAATAGACCCTTAATTGATGCTCGGTTATCGCAGCTGTTAGATCAAGTTCTACTTCTAAGCGCTTATGAGCATCTTGTTGCATCCGCGGCTTGAAAAATACATACCTGTCTTTGCCCATAGTTTTTGCTTGATACATGGCTACATCGGCATCTTGCAAAAGACTTTCTGCGGACTTATCGGCTGATGTGGCAATACCGATACTTGCACTTACCAAATAATCGCGCTCTGATATATGAAAGGGGGCTTTCAAGACATCGCGAACTCTTTCGGCCAATAGCTCCGGCACTCCTATTGAATCTCCGTTATCGACCAAAATCGCGAATTCATCTCCGGCCAATCTCCCAACAGTATCTGTCTCACGGGCTGCCCTGCGTAATCTGGCCGCGACGGCCACCAAAAGTTCGTCACCAACACTGTGTCCATAGGCGTCATTTACTTCTTTGAAATTATCCAGGTCAATAAAGAGTATGGAAATAGTTCTGTAATTACGCTTGGCCATGGCGATCATCTGTTCCGCCCTATCAACAATCAGAGCCCTGTTTGGAAGACCGGTTAAGTCATCATGTAAAGCTTGATGTCTTAACTGGTCCTCCAAATTCCTTCTGTCTGTAATATCGGCAATTGAGCCCACCAGACGTTTTTGATTTGTAAGTTTATCTGTGATTACAACTCCGCGTGCGTGCAACCATTTATAGCTGTCATCTATATAGCGTATGCGGTGTACAGAATCCAGTTCTGAAGTTTCATTCCTTCGACAGCGTTCGATGCCTGCCTCAAGCGCAGGATAGTCATCTAAATGTACTTTTTCTAACCACTCACTTATATTTGCATCTATACTAATAACTCCAAAAACCTCTCTCCATCGATCGGAAAAATATACATATTCAGTATCAAAATTATAGTCAAATATACCGTCGCTTGTAGCTTGAGATATAACTTTATAACGATCTTTGTTATACTCTAATTCTTTCTCACTTGCCATAATCGATTCCATCAGCCGTCGCTGTTCTAATGCAACGGATATCAAAGTCGAAGCTTGAAAATAGAAATCTCTTCCTGTGACTATCGTTAGGTCAATTCTGCCTACAAGTGCTAATAGTCCCCAATAAGTACTTTGCGTTTTTATGGGTAAAACAATAGTCACTTCTCTGTTAGCAGCATCTGCCAAAGAAGTTATTTCTGCCGGCGGGAAGTGAGAAGTCTTCACTTTCTTCTTTTGTATTTCCTGACTGAAATCAGCAGGGTAGAGATCTTCTATAACTAGGTACTTATTTCCTTCATAGTCAAATGATTCCCCGTCATCTTGAATATTTTGATTTTTCTTGGCTTTTTGGCTCATGGCAGCACCAATAGGAATCACGTTGTCGCTTATTTCGGATACGGTGCCGGAAATATTATTTTGTTGACCTTCGTTACTGTAAAGAGATTCCCAAATTCCCAATACCGCTGCCTTGGTTTTGCTATTTTTCAAAAACGGCAAATGAACGATACCTTCAATCGGACTTTTGAGAAGTGCCAGGGTCATATCGTATTCTCTGCGCAAGACATCGTAGAGATCGGTTCTATTTAGATCTTGGAATCTTACATAACTATCAGTAAATAATCTGACAATCTCATCAGAGCGTAGTTGATAAGAACATTTCTCTTGATCGTCGCTTGCTGTCTCGTCAATATAACGCAGGAGCGCCTCCCTGATAAGAATCACAACCTCGTATCTGGGTGAGAGACTCCATATCGTATCAGCGGTATCTAAAATAGTCGGTTTATAGGAAGTAAATGTGTTGCTGTCATATGTCAATGAGTCGATGATCGACAGCGCCGTAGATTCGGCTATTTCTGTGATTTTCCTTTCATTGCTGCCATGCATTTTGAGAATACTACCTAAAGTGTTCGCAAAATTAGCATAAGGATCTGTTGTGTCCTCTTTGACAAAGCCACCTTTGTCCTTTTCGTAGTCTTGTTTGCAGCCGCATGAGCCTCTTATGACCATTGAGGTATCGATCATATATTCTTTATTTTCTACTTCACGGCCGCTGATTTTTTCCATCAGTAATTGTGTGGCCTGTGCCCCAAGTTCTACGAAATTTTGCCTGACCGTAGTTAGCGGAGGCTGTACAAGTGATCCTTGCTCAGTATCATCAAAAGCTACTATTGCCTGATCTCGCGGAAATTCATATCCGTTCTTCATAAGTTCTTTCATCAGGCCTATCGCAATAAAATCTGTTGCACAGACTAAAGCCGTAGTAGAAAAACCTCTTTGCATAATAGAATCGGCTGCTTGCTTTCCTCCGCTTTCTATCAATGTATCAACGTTAATGACCATCTCATCAGTGACCTCCAGCCCATGCTGGTTCATGGATGTCTTATAAGCCAAAAAACGCTCTCTGATATCATTTTGTGCGATGCACCCCACAAAGCCTATACGCTTATGGCCATGTTCAGTTAAGTGCTGAACGAGTTGACTTACACCTAATGCATTGTCCGGGGAGACACTCGGGCATGCAAAATTCTTGACCTTATGGCTCACCAGTACTATGGGTTTGTTCATTTCTTTGTGGTATGTGTAGAGAAGATCATCCGATACGGCATCGACAAAAGATATCAGCCCTGCGAATTCCTGACAGGCTATATGGTCATCTATGGAAAAATAAGGGTCCCTTGGGTCGGTACCCATTAGGTCATGAGTCTGGATTCCGACTACGCTACCCCCATAATATGCGGCTTCATCTATTACGCCCAATAAAACTTCACTAAAGAACGAAGACGCCAGCATCGGTGATAAAACACCTATCAGGATCGAGGATTTTGCTTGAAACTCATTTGGAACCGCTTTACGTTCAGCCATATACTAACAAACGACTAAAATATTTAAAATTGATATAAAATATTATCTATATCTGGAATATTTTTACTTGACAACAAAATAATGTTTATCCAACTGATCGGCATCTATGATCATGAGACATTGGCCTCGGAATAATTTCTCCACGTCGGAAGGTTCTCCGGGCAAGCATCTGAGCATTTCCTCGGATAATTACTTCTTTGTTTTTAAAGATTTTGGACAAACAGACATTCCTATCGGCAAAGATTTGTCTTTAGCCTTTAACATACCTCATTATTTTCCAATCTGATCTATCTCAAGATATCGCAAAGCAATATATAGAGCCTGCAATAGGTTTCTTTGCTTGGTTTAGCTTTGGATACACAGATTGTAATCAAATACGCCGGTAATACATCCGGTATTTTTATAGCCATTGTAAGTGTACAAATAATAAAAAATCATATCATCTTCTTTTCTATGGCAAGAAAGATGGCAAGCAGCACCAGTCCAAACATCAAAACGTCATTATGGCCAGCGGCGATAAGGTCAAACGACACCAAAGAACTGCCGATGACAATCCAGCTAAGCAAAGAACGATCTGTCCTATAATGGCGGGCTATCCTGTCTAAAAAAATAGGCGGTTAGCATCAGGCCCAGTACTTCCACAAGCCGCAACAGGATAATTGCTTCCACCAAATTCTTAGCTGAAAATGTAAATAAATACCCGACTATAGCGACACAAAGCGGTCCATAAGGTGAGGTTGTATTGCGCCAAAACGGAGAAGCGGAATCCAACAGAGAACTGTTATGTAGATGAGCAAGTGCAGCCGGTGCAAACAACATAAGGGTTCTGTCCCAAATACCACAACTCGCCTTGTGCCAAATAACTGTACATCTCCTGGCTAAAAAGGGCGGGTCAACATGAAAGGAACTAACCATACGCCGATTACAATCCAGGCAACGCACGTATCTGCGCTCTGTAGTGAGGAGGAAAGTACCATTTTGCATAGGTTATTTGATTTGATAATTCGCGACAACCAATAACCGGATAATCTTAGAGCTTGGATAAACCATGATATGCATACCAAAAAGACAGAAAAATAAAACAGTGCTTCTCTTGATGTCAGTGCATACGGCCATCTGTCCACATACCACCATTGAGGAGAATTCGATGCCAGAAGCCCGGAGCAAAGTATGCTACGGCAAATGTACCTATCAATCCTAATAAAGTCCAAATTGAAAACATAAATTTATCAGAGTCAGTTTTGCCATTGAATCTTTATTCATCATTGTGTATCAAAAAGAACAATTGAGTATCCTTATGGATAGAATTGGCCTTATTTTAGCATACGGGTGACCAGGCTATAGACGTATGTATTGTGATTGTCTCCTGCTGTTTTAGCGGTTGCAGATATCTCATGTTATAGATCCATCTACGTAGCTTAGGAAACTGTATCAAGTCAAATATCCATGCAATATAAACTTATTAGGAGTATATAGGCATATAAGTGGGTAATAGATTTATCTCTGCTTTCTGAGCTATCATGATCGTAATCCATAGGCTCCGATAATCAATCCATCCGAAAGATAGTTATTATTAAATTACAGATGCTGCCTTGCATTTAACAGATGCAGTTGCTATCTTGAGAAATAATAAAAACAGAATTTATTCAGGGGGAATCTGCTATGTACGAAAAATATCATGGGTTTATAAGACGCATAGAACAATTTTTAGTAATTTTTGTGGTTCTGGCAATGTCTGCAACAATCTCTACTGCAAGTTTTGCAAGCAGCAAAACTACCTCAACGACTACTAAGCATGCTTCTGCAGCGCCGCATAATAAAAAAACGGTCAAGGATCACAAAAAAACATCTCCGCTCAAAAAAGTCAAAAAACAAGCTAAACCTTCTCTTTATAGCACGTATTGCCCCGAGATAGGCACCCCAATATCATCATATAGCTCACAATACAAACTGCCGGGCATAGGCAAAGTATGTTTTGATGGCTTTGGCACACCTCACTTTCAGGCGATATTACAGCCTCCGGTGCTGACCAATATCGGCAAAGGCCAAAAAATTGCTTTAATACCCTATTACTTAGTAGGCTCTCCCACCTTGGCTTCGGCAAACTTTATTGCGGTCGTTCATGTCCCGAAAAAAGGCCCTGTAAAATTGACCCAAATCTTATTTTTGGGATTCCCACTCAACCCGCAAGATATGAAATTGCACTTAAAGCAAAAAGTATCGGTTGCATTGGATGCATCTAAAATTAAGAGAATGATCCCAACCATACCGCTGACATTATTGAACAACTGGATACCAAGAGATAGTTCTTTTGTCAAGGCTAAGAATAACTCAATAGGCGTCTGTGCTATATCTCAATACCTAAAGACCATACCTTCAAGCAACCGGCCTTATGCAGAATATAGGTTCAACTTCCTTCGACAGGGAGATCTGTTTAAATTATCAAATACTATATCTCGTCGTATAATAAATGGGCATTACCTCCCCTGCAACAAGCTGTAATGGCTCTCTTTATCTGACTTATATGTATGTATCAGGTGAAGAGATTTTCATATCAACATCGCCCTAAACTGCTCTTTTACGGATGCAATTTCTAAAGTAACTGGCGGTATGTATCACTGTCATGAGAAAAGATATTGGTTTTCCTATCAAAAAAGAGGTTCGTTCTTGCCAAGCGGACCAAAACTATCGTCAATATCGACTTTGAGAACGTTAGTGATATCAGCAGAAGAACGACCGATCATAATCTCATATTGGCCTTGATCGACATACCACCCCGGTTGCTCTCTGTGAATAAAACTCTCGTTGGCACCATGGGAATAAAGTAAATCAGAATTCAATTTCTTAAGCTGTTCCCACTGTTGATCGGCAGGGTCATAGTAGGCAAAATCTCTTTTGTGAAGATTAAAAGAAATAGACTTTTCCTCCCCCGGCAAAAGATAAACTTTTGCGAACCTTTTGAGTTCTTTTACAGGACGAGGAAGATGCCTAAATTTCGCTGGGCTACAGTAGGATATATACACTTGGATAACTTCACTGCCCGGTTTAGCGGAAGTATTGGCAACACTAACTTCAAATTGAAAAAGATTATTCTCGCTTTGCCCGCGCGTAAACTTTGTATCTTTAATATTAAAGTGCGCATACGAAAGTCCGTATCCAAAAGGATATAGGACTTCAATCTTCCTCTTTTCATACCAGCGATAGCCCATAAAGATCTTTTCACTGTAGCAAATATGACTGTTGGATCCCGGGAAATCACAGGACGCCGGGGTATGACAAACATCAAGAGGTATGCTAACTGGTAATCTGCCGGTAGGTTCCGTTATTCCCAGCAACACGTCACGCAGAGCGGGTGCCATTTCCATGCCACCAAAAAAAGCCTGGATTAGAGCTGGGCATCCTTTAGCCCATGGCATTATCACCGGCGTACCGGAGTTGACAACGACGATTGTGTTCTTATTTACTTTTAAAACTTCTTCTGCCAACTGATCTTGGCCGGACGGCAGAGATAAATTATACTTGTCATATCCTTCACTTTCTATGACGTCATTCGTACCCAGCATCACGATAACGTACTGTGATTTTTGAGCAAGCGACACTGCGTTTTGGACATAGTCTCTTGATAGCTCGCAGTCAGGTACAATATCTTCCCCATCCGGTCCGTTATCCGGAGAATATATCTCTGTATTCGGTAAAGCTTCTTGCATCAGTTCCAGGAAAGAATAAGCTCTATGCGGTAGGACTCGGGCTGATCCCCCACCCATAATCGCAAGATGTTTGCTATGCGGCCCTACAATTGCCAAAGAGTCGGGATTTAGATGATCAAGAGGAAGCAGCCCATTATTTTCAAGTAAAACTATGGCACCTTTGGCCAATTCGTATTGGATTAAACGATCAGATTCCCTGTCTAAAGGTTTTTCTCCCGATCCATTGAGAAACTCTTGGCCTACAGGTTCTCCGATATAGTAAGCAGATTGCTTTCTATAATCATCATAATTGCTTTCAGAAGGTTGATTTTCGTATCCTTTTATGATTTCTAAACATAGCTTTAGATCTATAATTCCTACTTTTTGCAATACATATAATAAATTATATACTTTCCGGTCTAAGATATCTTTACTTAAGATACTATTTTCGACCTGCTCAACCAGATTAGAACCAAAATATCTGGGCGGACCCGGCATCTCGATATCCAACCCGGCATCGAAAGATTCTTTCTGGGTAAAATTTGCATACCAATCCGTCATCACGATTCCTTGAAAACCCCATTCATCGCGAAGGATATCTTGGATGAGAGAAGGCTGATCCGACACGAAAGCGGAATTGACGCGTGAATAGCTCGTCATAACAGCCAACACAAGTCCCTTTTTCACCGCATATTCAAAAGGCAGCAAATAGATTTCACGCAAGGTGCGTTCATCTATTTCGGACGATACCGTATAACGTTCTGATTCAGACTCATTGCCCACATAGTGCTTAGCAGTGGCAATTACGTTTTCGCTTTGGACTCCTTCAATGAAAGCAGATCCGATATAACCGGCATGCAACGGATCTTCTGAAAAACTCTCAAAACATCGTCCCCATGCCAAGTGTCTGGCCAAATTAAGTGTAGGTGCCAAAAGCAGACTTGCACCTTTTTCTTTTACCTGCCTCGCCAATATTTTGCCGCCAAGTTTTACCAAATTCTCGTCAAAACTGGCGCCGAGTCCGAGTCCGCACGGCAGACACAGGGAAGGGGTGATACTCAAGTGATTTTTAGTCTCGCCCCGTGCTCCGTTTGGACCATCAGAAACTTTGACAGGAGCTATCGCTAACCTGTCACAGCCATTTATATGCCAGGTATCAAGGCCTGATGTCAAAATAGATTTTTCCTTGACACTTAGCCTGGCTATCACTTGATTGATATCATCTGTCATTTCACATACCTCTGGGTTTGATGAGGAGCATATAAAAACGTACTTTTATATACTCTCATAAAAGCGCTTACGGCACCAGAAAGAAATTCCTATGAACTATCACAGATGATATAATTCCTGCAATTGTATTTGCTGAAAATATCGTGTTAGCAAAACAGATGCGCTACTACACCACCTGATATGCAAGACAGAAAATAGCTGCTGAAAAGGCCTTATTTAGGTTAAACTTCTAATTTGATACTGCGATATCAAAGTTTTAACTGCCATGTTCGCCATGATTAGAATCAGGGAACTTTTATCGGTTTGATGTTATTTATGCTCAGAATCTTGTATTGCTGCAAAGGCAGTTGATTGTAAGAAAGCAGGACACCTGAACTCTTGGCTATACATCCGTTGACATGCGGATATACGGCCCCTTTGACGGAAGGTTTGAAAAACCATGTAACTCCATTCATCCCTGCCACCTTGCAGTGGCCTCCCGCTACCAGCTTCACACCCGTGATATGCGTTTCGCTGGCAAAACCATGTGCATAATTTGGATAAGGTGTTGTTGTATAGGAAGTTGCCGGACCTTCTTTTTTCCATGAATAATAGACTTTGTTGTCACGTATGACGGGCATGTGCAGATATCTGATACCTTTGATATCGATCTCCAATAAAGTTTTTTTGCTGCTATACATCTCCCAGTCATTTGGAGAATAAACTCTATAGATTCCCGCCAAAATACCGTTATCGATTACTTCAGCACTGTAATTATGCAAAGCAGCCAAATTGTTTAAATTAACCTTTGCATGACCGCCATTACCTGTGCTTGTGCTTTTCTGCTCAACGCTTTTTTTATGAGTTTTTGTTTTTGTCAAAGATTCAACATGAGAAACGGATAATGCTGACACAGGAGACAGGCCAATACCCAATGGAAGAAAAACCGAAGCACCCAAGAGAGATAGTGCCAAAAAAAGTTTTTTTCTGATGGTCGAACAATTATTCATCTATCAATCATACATGTAGAACGATTATTCATCTTCAAAACAGCAAAGCTGACGTCCGCTGCATAAAAATGATACCATGAACAGAGCCGACAGTATGATTATGTAAAGGCCACCAAACCCACTGGCAAACACCGCTAAAAGCAATTTTACCATCTACCATTGTCAAGGAGATCAATCTTGTCTTCAATAATCAAAATCATATAGCAATGCAGGTCTTTCGCCATCGCCGCGCTGTTTCAGAGTCTTGGTTCCAGACGAGTAAGCGACAGAAAAATCATAGATCTCTGATCCAAATGGTAAATCCAGAATGAAAAGCTTCTTAGGGTTATCTATACCCTCAGGCGAGAGCAATGCACATCTGTCATACAGAGATATCGAGGGCCGATTGAACCGGGTCAACACTGGTCATAAATCCCGACAAAGTTGGCACATTCCTTTATGGTATTGCAATCAGATGATCCGGCAACACCAGCGACTATTTATATCCTTATGCCTGATTAGCTATTTTTTTTATATATAAATAAATAATATTTTATTGATTTATAGCATAGTGTGCGTCCAAGGGGAATATCTGTTACCGGATACCCCCTTGGACCTTAGTTTTTGCACACTACAGAATGATTACATCATGCGTATGCATAAAACTCCGAATAACGCTGATGACAAGCATGGGATCTAGATTCGAGATGCAACGATATCGTAACAATATTATTCACCTAAGATCTCCATAGCGTTATCCGACGTCAGAGGCTCAGTTAAAAACATCTTTGCTTTCGACAGACCTTGTACTTCCCTCCGGAGTATGTTGTATCTGCTCAGTAGTTACAATATGATGACGACCGCTTGTTAGGCTAACTAGGCCACCCAATACGACGACAACAATTCCGACAATAAGCAAAATAAGTCCTACTTCGGTAATCGAAAATCCTGTCGTACTAACTGTAATAGCATATTTCATAACCGCCCCAATCGCCGCTAACACGATGCCAAAAACTATAATTCCTGTTCCTGTTGATTGTTTCATCTTATTTCACCTTCTCCTTTATATTGTACCTTTATTCAATTATAACAAACTATTTGTATCACATATAGCAACTTATTTGTATCGTAAACTATTTGAAATAGTCTGCTGATATTAAAAGTTTTACTTATCTTTTATATCCCAAAAAATATGGTGATATCTTGATTGATAGTAGCAAAATTATTATTATTATTATTTACCTATGCATAAAATAACTTTTGCTGCAACGAGAGAACCTTGATAAAAGTATACTCTTTCATCTAAAAGCCAGAAACTAACGTCTTTATCTTTACTCGCAAGCGGAGTTCTGTTTGTCCGTCTAAGCAGATAGCAATGGCCTGAGTATCTACAACGGATCTCGATGCTTGGGCAATTCCTGTTCGATATTGATAGCGTCACTGTACTCAATGTCACCTATCAGATGAGGCAAAATTAAATACCGCACCCATCCAAGATCATGATGACAGTTCCTTGCCGCTTCATTCATCGACTTCCATTCCGTATAAACCACTTTGTAAGCACCTAAGGAGCACAGATCGGTTTAGGCAAAGCTTTTTTACTCTTTGATCAACTCAGAAATCTTGTCTTACGGTAGCTTCATGAATGATGTTCATCTTTTCTATCCACTGTTGGTTCAGAGGGAATTGGGATTGATCATGGCAGAGTGCTGGCCTGCAGCCAACGGCACCGATGATATAGCAGGTCGCATCACTATTTCGTATTAAGATATATGATGCAATGAAAGTAACTGCCTGAAATTTTTTGTAGTCGTTAGTACTTGCGTGATCCCATCAACGCGCCGTATTCTTTCACAAAAAATATCGACGAGTGTGTTCATGGCCGATTTGTCAGCAACTTCACAGCGCTCAGCCGCGGCCGCACCGCCAACATTTCGTGTATCAGAGACGATTTCGTTCACCGATCATTGGACTGGTATAACAAACATCAGCTGTCATACCGTCACACCAAAACGGCTTACCACACAGCACCTGTACCTCCCAATGGACGAATCACAAAAGAAAAACTGGCTTATGTCATCTAAAACAGCCTTGATGGACATTCTGCGGCACAGTAGCAAATTATAGCGGGGCGCAGAGGTTTTGATGACAACACTTTCTCCCGTTGGCGAAGATAGCTACTCCGGTTTTGTATTACCGTATTTTGGATATAATCTCTTGATAGCTCGCAGTCAGGTACAATATCTTCTCCATCCGGTCTGTTATCCGGAGAATATATCTCTGTATTCAGTAAAGCTTCTTGCATCAGTTCCAGGAAAGAATGAGCTCTATGCGGTAGGACTCGGGCTGATCCCCCACCCATAATCGCAAGATGTTTGCTATACGGACCTACAATTGCCAAAGAACCGGGATTCAGATGATCCAGCGGCACCAGTGACTATTTACATCCATATGTTTATTATCTATCTATCTATCTATCTATCTATCTATTTATTTATTTATTTATTTATTTATAGTATGTATCCAAGGGGGGATACCTGCTACCAGATATCCCCCCTTGGTCTTAGTTTTTACACACTACAAAATGACTAAATATGTGTATTCAGAAAACTATGAATAACGCTGCGAATAACACCGATAGCAAGCATGGGCCCTGGATTTCAGAGACAACGATATCGCAGTAATAGTATTAACCTAAGATCTTTATAAAGTTATCCGACTTCAGAGGCTTAGCTAAACACATCTTTGCTTTCGACAGACCTTGTACTTCCCTCCGGAGTATGTTGTACCTGCTCAGTAGTCACCGTATGATGACGACCGCTTGCTAAACTAACCAGGCCACCCAATACGACGACGGCAATTCCGACAATAAGCAAGATAAGTCCTGCCTCGGTGATCGAAAATCCTGTCGTGCTAGCTGTAACGGCATATTTCATAACCGCCCCAATCGCCGCTATTATGATACCAAAAACTATGATTCCTGTTCCTATTGGCTGTTTCATATTATTTCACCTTTACCTTTACCCAATTATAACAGACTATTTGAAATAATTACCTGATATTGAAAGTTTTATTTATTCTATATATCCTAAGAAAATTTTGATAATATTTTGATTGATAGTAGCAAAATTATTATTAACCTATGCATAAAATAATTTTTGTTTGAGCGAAATAGTTTGAGGAACGTATACTCTTTACTCCCCAAGCGTTGAAACCAATGTCTTTATTCTTACCCGCAAACAGAGTCTGCTTTGACTATCTGAGCAGACGGCAACGACTTGAGCATCTAAAACGGATCTCGATACTGAGACAATTTCGTTCACCGATCATTGGACTGGTATAACAAACATCAGCTGTCATACCGTCACACCAAAACGGCTTACCACACAGCACCTGTACCTCCCAATGGACGAATCACAAAAGAAAAACTGGCTTATGTCATCTAAAACAGCCTTGATGGACATTCTGCGGCACAGTAGCAAATTATAGCGGGGCGCAGAGGTTTTGATGACAACACTTTCTCCCGTTGGCGAAGATAGCTACTCCGGTTTTGTATTACCGTGAGAAGAGTCCCGTTTGGCCGTCCGACAATGACTGATATACAGATAAGTGCTAATGCCAGGCAATTCTAAATTCACAGTTCACACTATCGTCAGTACCCTAAGAGAGCCATAACCCCCGCAATGGTCGTCTGCATCCTAGAGAGGAGTTTATCACTCGACAGTGAAGCGGCCTCTCATCAACCCGTATGTTGACATCGCTCCGCCCCAACCATCTGGGCCGCTTCCGCATGGCGTCTCGCACTGCCATGTGTAGGTGGCTGGGGCAAACTGGGCCGTGAAGGTGAACTCGACCGTGGTGAATCCCCCATGCGGCGCTGCAGGCAACGGTACGTTGATCCCGAGTTGCGGCACCGTGAAGGTGTGGGCTATTCGCGCGTTGTCGACCCAGGTGACCGGTTTGCCGTCAACCCTCTCGGTCCCACCCCGGACCTGGTTGAACGGCGAGGAAGCCATCATCCCCATGGTTGACAGTGGCGTGGCCATGTCGTCGTACTCTTTGATGATGAGCACGACGGTGGCTCCGGCTGGCACACTGATATTGCTTGGCGCCAAGGCAGGCCAGCCTGGCTTGCCCGTGAAAGTCCCTGGTCTGCCCGAGGTGGCATCGATTTTGCCGACCAGGCCGATGTGCACCACGTGCTGGACACCCGGCCGTGACGTTGCCGTAGCCGAGTGCATCCTCGCTGGCGAAGTGCCTCCTGTAGCCGCAGTGTGAGTAAAACCCCCCAAGCTCACTGCGAGCTCGATACAGCCGATACCGATCACCGCAACGATGAACAAGGCCGTAAGACGGTTACGTTTCATATGTCATTCCTTTCGTCTCTTCGCTGTATCGTAAGGGGCCGAGGCTCTCCTGCCGACTGAACGGGCATCTCTGCAGGTGTAGCACTCTGGCTAAAACACCTGAAACACTGTGACTTCATATCTCCAGGATATGGCCTAGTTAGAGGTAATAGTAGAGCCTTTCGCCTCTAGATGCGTCGGGGAAAGGGTCTAAGACCCCTGGTATGGCTCTCCATGACTGATATCGGGCGGCTAGATGAGCCGTGAAGGTAGCTCTTCGGCTTTATATCGCTGTTCATCGTCCGGGACATCTGTATTTGTGACCGGACTGACCGGCACAGTAGGCAAGGCCGTTGCCTGAGTCTTCGTCCGCCGGCTCGTCGCTACCGACGCGACAACGCCCACGGGATTGTCTGACCCCAGCATGACCTGAAAAGACAGTAAAGCCGTTACCTGTTGGTGACCTGCACCGTAACGCTTTTGGTGGGCGCTAGAGGACTCGAACCTCCGACCTCAGCCGTGTGAAGGCTGCGCTCTAACCAACTGAGCTAAGCGCCCAAACAGAACAAGTCTAGCCTACGTCAAGGTGCATATTTTGAAATCATTTCCTGATATTGTTATTTTCCGGACTGCCGTTCCTAAGGCCTTGATCAATTGGTTCGAAATAACTGATCTCTAAAAATTTTACGTTTTGAAAAATCCCTCGGGTATCGATTGTCTGTCATATTTGAAAGAGATATCGCCACGGTAGTATTTTTTACCTACTAACCTAGTATGACGTGGCAGAAGAAAGAAATATCACAGACAACGATACGGAGCAAACCACAGACAGCCAAAATGTATCTTTTGTGACAAAACTCAAACAAACAGGCAACGCTCTTTGGCATCAAAAGCCTGGAGTCAGAGAAAAAGCATTGCAAAAAGACCAGGAGTCTTTAACCGCAAAACAAGTTATAGAGGGTTTGTCCCGCCAGGAAATAACTTTTGGGCTGGCCGCTGTCATACTGGAGTTAGCTTTTACAATTATCGGCTGGCACGTAGACAAAACCTCCAAAGAGGAAATTTACCGCCGGGTAGCCGATTCTTTATTGATAGCCGGTTTAGTCTCAACGGCTATTTTATCGCTTGGCATATTGGTAAAACGGAGGGCATTACTCGGATTCGGATCGTTTTTGACAGGCATGGAGTTAATAAGTTTCGGCAATATCATAGGGGTGGTCTATCTTTTCTTCGGTGGATGGCTGATAGTACGAGCGATGCGCAAGCAACGTCAAGATCGTGCTCTTGGCAATACTGCTGCTTCTATCGATAAAGAATTCGGACGAAAAGCAAAATCAGATTATACCGCTAAGGGCTATACAATCCCAAGGGCATCCAAAAGGTATACCCCGCCGCGTAGGGTAAAAAGAAAAACTAAGTAGTGCCTAATAACATTAGATCTTATAAGACAGTAGTACGCCTTATATAAAAACCTATTTCCAATACCTCCTCCATTACCACAACAGATAAACAGATCCTGTGAAATCTCATTTTTCTGCTATCCCAAATTTATCTCAAAATTGAATCTGTAAAGGATTTTCCGATTCTCCTTGAAATGAGTTATAATAAAGAGCCTGCATAAGGTAATCTTTTTACAATAGGTCCTGATTATTGGTGATCGCCGATATAAGAAACTATTTTCACCACAACACTTCAGCACAAAATAAATATTGCCCGGGAGGCAAGATAAAACCGATCCCCGGAATAACTTCAGCCACATATAAACGGTTTTGCATTTAAAAATATGCGGATGTCCTGAGCATCCGACAGGCTCTGTAAATACAATAAATATAAAATAATGCTCTTTTGAATCTACTACGCTTTAGGTAAATCAACATGTAGCACTACCTATATCAGACGTTTAGATTGTGTAAATTCATATGTGCATAGCACCAAACGAAAATGACATTTTAGCATGATAAAAGAACAATTGAAAAATAAGCAGATCGCAATCTCGGGAGCTACAGGGTTCCTGGGAACAGCGTTGGTTGAAAAATTATTGAGATCTGTTCCCGACTGCCGGCTGGTACTTCTGATCAGACCGAGCAGGCGCTTGTCAGTAGAAACACGGGTTGAAAAGGAAATACTGAAAAATGACTGCTTTGACCGGCTGAGAGCAGAACTGGGACGGGAATTTACCCTTCAGACAAAAGCCCGTATTCAAACCATAGCTGGTGATGTCAGTAAAGACGGACTCGACCTTGATGAAAAAAGCCAGGAAATACTTTCCGGCTGTGACATCTTTATCCATTCAGCCGCTTCGGTCAGTTTTGATTCTCCGCTTGATTCAGCCGTAAATGTCAACCTGTTGGGACCTGTCCGGGTGGCAGACACCTTGAAAGCAGTTTCAAAAAAATTCTCCACCCCCCTGCCGCATTTGATCGCTGTATCAACGGCATATGTGGGGGCCGGACATCACGGCCTTTCGCCGGAAATAGCCGTCACCGAAAGTAAATATATGTGCCTCCCGGATTGGCGGGACGAAGTAAATGCTGCTCAAAGACTTCGCTCTGACACCGACGCTGCCAGCAGATCTTTGGAAAACCTATCACGTTTTACCAAAATGGCCAGAAGCGAGCTGGGAGCACCGGGCAGATCATTGCTGGCGGAAAAAGCGGAAAAATATCGTCAGGAGTTCATCGACGACCAATTGGTGGAGGCCGGGAGAAAAAGAGCCCAATCATTGGGTTGGCCCGATGCCTATGCCTATACAAAATCGCTTGGGGAGGCGGCCCTGTACGAGACGCGGGGAGACCTAAAGTTATCCGTTGTCAGGCCGTCCATAGTGGAGTCGGCACTTTCTGAGCCTTATGCCGGCTGGATCAGGGGATTTCGCATGGCTGAACCTGTCATCATCAGTTATGCCAGAAATATGCTGAGACAATTCCCCGGTGTCCCGGAAGGGATAATTGACGTAGTTCCTGTTGATTTGGTTACCTCCGCCATCATAGCCGTAGCGGCCTCTGGTCCCAAAGAAACTTCAAAGCCTGCTATCTATCAAATATCTTCATCAGTCAGAAACCCTTTCAGATACGGAACACTTGTCAATTTATGCGAAGATTACTTTACCAAAAACCCGCTTTATGACAATAAGGGCCAGCCGATAGCCGTTCCGAAATGGACATTTCCCGGCCGAGGCAAAGTACAAAGTCAATTATCACATACGGTTAGTGCCTTGGAATTTGCAGAAAAAATATTGAGCAAAATACCCATCCGAGGCGAATTCGCTGAGCGAGCAGCCGACGTAGAAGAAAAACGAACCCTTGCCGAAAGGGCACTTACCTACGTGGAGCTTTACGGTTCATACTCCGAAACAGAAGCGCGCTTTCCTATGGATAATTCTTTGAAACTTTACGACAGTCTGCCGGATGAAGACAAAAAGGAATTCTGTTTTGATACCCAGACGATAGACTGGCCGTTTTACGTAACAAATGTTCATCTGCCATCGGTGGTCAAGCACGGCAGAGTAAAAACCACAGCCATCAAATCCGTGTCTCTTTCCAGAGAAGACAGGGCCAGAAAAATTATTCTGAACGATGAATTTAAACTGGCTGTCTTTGATCTGGAGCAGACCATCATCAATTCAAACGTGGTCGAGTCATATGCCTGGCTGGCCACAAGACATCTAAGAAATGCCCCTAAAGCTCGTTTAACGCTTGGGCTGGTAGCCGAAGGTTTGGAATTGCTCAAAATAGACAGGCAAGACCGAAGCGACTTTTTACGATACTTCTACAGACGCTATGAAGGCGCTCCCGTGGGACAAGTCAAGAGGGACTGCTGGGAATTGTTCAACGATCTGTTTCTCACCAGATCGTATCCCAAAGCCATAGCCCGCATCAGAGAACACAAGCGTCTCGGGCATAAAACACTTTTGATAACAGGTGCTTTGGATTTCATAGTGGAACCGCTAAGACCTTTGTTTGATGAAATAATTGCGGTTCGGCTTGGAGAAGAAAACGGCAGATTCACCGGAGAAATTCTCAGCACCCCCCCTACGGGAGAATCAAGAGCGATTCTGATGGAGGAAATGGCCCGGCGACTTTCACTTGACAAAGATCATATAGTCGCCTATGCCGACTCCACAAGCGACCTGCCCATGCTGGAAGCAGCGGGAATTCCCGTGGCGGTCAATCCGGAACCAAAATTGGCAGCACTTGCCAGAAAACGAGGTTGGCCCATAGAAAGATGGCCCAAGGCCGAGGGCGGCCCGCGTTACCTGTTATCTGTCTCCAGGAGACAACTCGGACCTGTAACAACTTTGCCGTTTTTAGATACAAAAGATAATGATGATAATACCCATGAGAGATAGCTACTTACAAACACTGAATAAACAAAGCTATGTAACAATAGTGAAGAAATATTGACAGAGAATCGGTGAGATATATACAATGAAAGCTTTGCAAATTGAACTGGACGCTGTCCACTTTGCCTCGACTAAAACGCTGAACCTCCTGACGAAAAAAAATACATTTACTTCCTTGACACCGCTTTCTCTTAATGACGTAGAGCCTCCGGTAAAGCCAAATCAGGATTGGTATAAGATAAAGCCCATACTGGCCGGAATCTGCGGATCGGATATCGCAAGCATTAAAGGTGAAACGTCAAAATATTTTTCCAGAATAGTCAGCCTGCCGTTTACTCTCGGGCATGAGATAGTGGGAAAGATATCTGACGGAGATGCAGCAGGCAAGAGAGTGGTCGTAGAATCTGTTCTCAGTTGCAAGCCTCGTTCGATAGAACCTGTATGCAAGCAGTGTACGGAGGGAAACATCCATCTTTGTGAAAACATAACCTTCGGGCATTTGCACCCTGGTCTCCAAATAGGATTCTGTAAAGATACAGGAGGAGGATGGTCGGAGGAATTAATTGTTCATAAATCTCAAATTTATGAAGTACCTGAAAACATGACTAACGAGGAAGCCGTAATGGTGGAGCCGAGCGCTTGCGGAGTTCACATTGCACTCAGGGCAAACATACAACCAGACGACAACGTAGTAATACTCGGAGCCGGAACCATAGGATTGACCACACTGGCGGCCATCAGGAATTTTTCCAATCCAAAAACTCTTATCATTACCGCAAAACATCCGGTGCAGCAAAAATTTGCCAACATCTTCGGAGCCGACATCGTAATCAAACCGGAAGAGCTTCTCCGCAGCGTAAGACGAGTGACAAATTCCTGGGCTGTTCCTCCCCCTTTGTCTATCCCCTCTGTCCTGCTGGAAAAATTACTTAATAAACAGGATAATACCAGGCAGGATGGCGACCTTGGAAACACCGCATTAAGACAAAGGCGCGAGAAAAATATTTCACCGACTGCCGTTATCGATCGCCTTACCTCCGGGGCCGATATCGTTATAGACTGCATAGGGAATTCCAAGTCCATAACTCAAGCTCTATCGGCCGTAAGACCGGGGGGTAAAATTATATTGGCCGGCATGCCCGGCGACGTAAAAATAGACTTGGCGCCTCTCTGGCAAAGAGAAATTTCCATCATCGGTTCATACGGATACGGAGCCGAGCATCTAAACACAAAGGGTCGCAAAACAGCTCCTGCAACAAGCTTTTCTTTGGCGATCGACCTTGTCCAAAAAGCCGAACTGGGCAGGCTCGTTTCCGCCAAATACCCCTTGGACAGATATCAAGACGCCATCACCCATGCTATCCGGGCAGGATCAAGAGACAGCGTAAAGGTAGTTTTTGCCTTAAATGAAACCGGCATATCTGCCAGGCATTGACAAAAATGGACTGTTCATGACTTACAAGACGGTATTCGTAGAAACTCTGCCTGTTCATAAACAACCTGATCAATACGATATTGGTCGCGACTTATAAGTAATGCAGGAAATATTTTGTGCAGCAAAAGCAAAAATTTCTAAAAATATTACACCGTAAACAGATCATGGCTACGGAAGTATTGGAAAGACTAAATAATGTTTACAATAGATATTTCAACTAAAGTAAGTACGATAATAATAAATATTCCAAGGAGTAAGCAGTGAGCCCGAGACCCGGATTTATCCTAGAGACAGACAAATCTACTCCGCCTATCCTCTTCTGGCGCGGAGAAGGACTTTCCCGCGAGAAGTTGCCTTCAGGATCGAGGGTTATCTATCCGCCGGAAGCTTTGGATCCTCTGAAAAACCCCAGAGAAGCCATCATCAATGCTTTGGATAACCCGCTGGGTGATTCCAAACCATTGTCTGAACTTCTGTTTCCCGACATGAGGCTGACGATAGCATTCGACGACATATCTCTTCCTTTGCCGCCTATGCAATCTCCCGACACCAGACAACTGGTTATCGAAGAGGTTTTGAATAAAGCAGCCGAAGCCGGCGTGGATGACGTCGTGCTGATCGCCGCTCTCGCACTGCATCGCCGGATGACAGATGATGAACTTCGTCATGCCCTGGGCGATCGCATTTTTGACTCGTTTGCCCCTTCCGGTCTGCTGTTACAACATGATGCAGAGGATAAAGACAACATCGTCACCCTGGGAACGACAGACCACGGCGAAATTGTCGATATCAATAAACGCGCTGCCGAAAGCGACCTCTTGGTCTATGTCAACATCAATTTAGTTCCCATGGACGGAGGCCACAAATCCGTCGCTACCGGATTGGCCAGTTACGAAAGCATAAAATTCCACCATAACGTGAAAACGATGCGTCACAGTAAATCATTTATGGATATGCATAAATCCGAATTACACACCTCGAATTGGCGGATGGGGAGGTTTATCAAAGAAAACGGACCGAAAATATTTCAGATTGAAACCACCCTCAATACCGATACCTTCCCTTCTCAATTCCGTTTTCTTCAAAAAAGAGAGTGGGAATGGAATATCGCAGACCGCATTGCTTACCAAACGACTGCTTCGTCGATGGCCAAGTCCCCCATGGGTATCAAAAGAAATATTCTTCACTCGATTAAATCCCCACATGCCATGACTTCCGTTCAAGCCGGTGAGGTCGAGGCTGTCCATCAGGAAACTTTGGTTAACGTCTATAAGCAGCAACTGGTCCATGTGGAAGGACAGACAGATATAGTGACCATGGGTCTTCCCTATATAGGCCCTTATAATGTCAATTCCATCATGAACCCAATTCTCGTGGCGTGCTTATCCCTCGGCTACTTCTTCAATATGTATAAAAATAAGCCCGTGGTCAGAAAAGACGGAGTGGCGATTATTTTTCACACCACAGATTGGGCTTTTCACCCGGTTCACCACCCAAGCTACATAGATTTCTTTGAGCAGGTATTATCGCAAACTACCGATCCTGCTGAAATTGAAAAAAGATTTGAGGAGTCTTTTGCCAGAGATCCCTGGTATATACATCTTTACCGCACCTCTCATGCATATCATGGGGTACACCCATTTTATATGTGGTACTGGGGAGCTCATGCGCTCGAACATCTTTCCCAGGTGATAATAGTTGGCGGAAATCCCAAAGCCGTGCACAGACTTGGATTCAAATCGGCATCCACTCTTGTGGACGCCCTGGAGATTGCCCAAGACAGCGTAGGCAGGGATCCGTCAATCACCCACCTGCATATGCCACCGTTACTCGTGGCCGAAGTGGAATAAGGATCTGACATTGGTACAAAAAATATTTACCAAAAGAGACGAGACAACTCTTTATCAGCAGATAAAGCAAGTTATCCAAAAACCTGCATGGCCTGATACGGTCGAAAAAAAACCGGTGAAGAGCAAACTTGGTATAGATTACAATACAGATTGGGCCAGAAAAAAACCGGTACGCGTCCTTCGTGCAATGTTGCTTGACAATGCCGTCCGTCCCATTTCGTATCTGATAGCAAAACCAAAGATATACGGTGCTGAATACCTCAAAGATATAACCGGACCGGTTATATTTGCCTCGAATCATGCAAGCCATCTCGACACTTCCCTTATCATCTCTTCTCTTCCATTGAAATTCAGACACCACATATCCGTGGCGGCCGCATCCGACTACTTTTTCGATACAAAACTAAAAGCGGCCGTATGGTCATTTGCATTTGCATCAATCCCGATAGAACGCTCCAAACTCAATAGACGCTCTTCCGATTTGGCCATCGATCTGATCTCTTCCGGTTGGAGTTTGCTGATATTTCCCGAGGGAGGAAGAACGCCGGATGGCTGGGGTCAGGAATTCAAGTCAGGCCCGGCATATTTGGCACAAAAAACCATGGCTCCCATAGTCCCTATTTATATCCACGGAACACGGCAGATGCTTCCTAAAGGAAGTTCTCAATTCTCATTTGGTAAAGTGGAAATACGCTTTGGCAAACCGATAGAGCCGGCACGATTAATCGGCGAACATGAGCGGCAAAATTCAGATTCCCCCGCCCTTGCCAGAGATGTCTCCGGTATCAAAACAATCGCCCGTTTACTAGAAGAAGACGTTGCAAAACTCTATGACGAGACAACCCATGACTGGTGGCATGCACAAACGAATTCACCGTCAAATCAGATCGCAGATTTTCGCGGACCGAAAGCTTCTTCATGGCGCAGGAATTGGGAATTGCCTAAATCCAGCCAAAAGAAACAAAGAAGCTCTTCAGACGATTGGCTGCAGTCATTGCCTTGGTGGGAAAATCAATCTTCAAGATCGCAAATTAATAACTTGCTGAATAAGATCAAGCAAACCAAAGAAAAGTTACAGCAAAAATAAAATTCATTTTCCGATCAATATTTATTTGATAAAAAGACAATACCAGTAACTTATCCGGGTCTTGGCCGGACTTTGGCCTTCGAATATTTTGTCTCTTTGGAGCCGTCTGGATTCCTCCCATTACTTTGTTTTATTCGTAGCACGTAGCAATGGGCGTACACCTTGCGGAATGGCGGAAAGATCCGTAACAATTTCTGCCAACAATTCCAATACCGCCCTTACCGGCGCTCCGGGCAAGCCTCGCCTTCTCTGCGCAACCCCCACTATCCTTGGTCGCAAACCGACAATCGGCAATAGTTTGAACTGTGAAAGCAAATACGCCGGGATAGCCCCGGAGGGAAGTATCGAAAGCCCTGCTCCTTCAAAAGTTAAAGATGATATCAACCTAAGGGAGTCCATTTCCGCTTTTGGATGCAGCAAAACGCCGGCCATTTCTGCCACCTGATCGATATCGGCTCTGAGCTTGACACCGTCCAGCGGCAAGATTAAAGGCTGATCAGACAATTCGGAAATATGTACCTCCTGATGGGCAGCCAAGGGATGCCCGATGGGAACTACCAGCACCAAATCTTCTTCGAAAAGAGCAACTGTTCGTACTTCCGTACCGGAAGCTGGCAAATTCAATACAGCCAAATCTACTTGGCCCGTGGCAAGTTGGGCGTCCAAACCCAATGCCGTAGCTTCCACAAAGACCAAATGCATTCGCGGATGTCGCACCGGGGCTATCTCCAATAAACGCGGTACAAGCCATCTGGCTGCGGTTCCTATGGCTCCGAGCCTTACAGTTCCCACAACTTCGGCATTCAACGCCGTCACATCGGAGGCTATCGCATCCAATTCCCTGATCACGCGTCTTGCCCGCATCACCACCACGCGTCCTTCGTCTGTCAGCTCTCCGGTCATACGATCAATCAGGACCGTACCGAGTTCCGTTTCCAATTTTTTGATATGGGTGGAAACATTGGATTGCACTGTCGCCAATGCGTCGGCGGCTGCGGAAAATGATCCGTGTTCTGCTATGGCTACTATTGCGTTTAGTTGTCTTATATCCATCACTTAAAAGAATAGCAACTATCTAAGACAACTGTTAGACAAATAGGAAGTGTTATGCGATACTATATACATATCAGCAGCGCACATCTGGATCCCCCTCCAGAACTGCTATCAATATAAAGGGGCCGGGATTCCCCCCACCGGCCCCTTTTTTCTTTTTAATAGCAGCGCAAAACTTGGAAAACATATATGCTTTCTGAATTTATAACTATAGCTAAACTATGCATTCATACATTCGGAAATTTTGAAAATAATTCAGTAATTTACAAAAAATATTTGCTATACAAAGCCGATACCTACAGACTCAGGTCATAACAACAATCGAACCGGCAACAATTTGACAAGAATACCTGTATAGCACCGATCGATTTTTACCTGGGGGAATGATCTCTCGGTCTGATCATGAGAGAAGTATTTGCAGTTTTAGAAAATGTCGTCCGTATCAAACTTTTATTGACATCCAAACAATACCGATCCTGAAACGGTAAAGCCTAATAAAATCTTTTATTTCTGAGACCTCTAACATGCTTAGTATTCAATTCTCAAATAAGACTTCAGCAAAAAGCCTGTAAACGCAGATCAAATAAGAAAAGTGGTTGCGCAGAGAAAAGTTCAATTCCACCTGTGGTACTTGCCATAAAAAACTTTTAGGTGATAACGCCATTGTGGCCTCTGCGATCTCTTTGTGCTCAGGTTATTGTTCAATGGTATTACCAGGTGGAGGCAGACGATAACATAGCTAATCGCTTTGAAGACTGATCAATTATTGTATTGGTTCTGTATGACCTGCAGAACCCAAAATCATTGACAAACGGTTAAAGGATAGAAACCGCAAAGACCTAAAACTACAATAATGTATTTTTTGTAAAAAAGACATTACACGAACATATGTTCGCTGCTATGATCATCAGGAGGAGTGACTTGACAAAAGAAAATAAGACAAGCGCTATAAACATCGAGACATGTCCTGTGGAGACAGGCATTATTTAGACAAAGATAAAATGACGATTTTTTTGATACAACCACTCTCTAATGTGTGAAATACCGGAAAGGAAAAATAGAAATGGTTACCAAAGCAAATGGGAGTTTCAAAGGAGAAGAAGGTATGGAGAGAAACAAAGCCTTAGATGCTGCCATAGGGCAGATCGAAAAGCAATTTGGTAAAGGATCGGTCATGCGCATGGGAGAGAAACCAAACATGACGATTGAATCTATTTCCACAGGCGCAATGGCGCTTGATATGGCTCTTGGATGTGGAGGCCTTCCGCGCGGCCGTATCGTAGAATTGTTCGGCCCGGAATCTTCCGGAAAATCTACCTTGGCTCTGCATGTGGTAGCAGAGGCTCAAAGAAACGGAGGGGTGGCCGCCTATGTCGACGCAGAACATGCTTTAGATCCTGTTTATGCAAAAAATATAGGTGTCGACGTGGACAGCCTGTTGATTTCCCAACCTGATACCGGTGAGCAAGCTCTGGAAATTGCCGACCTGCTGATACGCTCAGGGGCGATTGACGTCATCGTAGTTGACTCGGTAGCCGCATTGACACCGAGAGCAGAAATTGAAGGAGAAATGGGCGATACCCACGTAGGCCTTCAAGCGAGATTGATGTCACAGGCACTCAGAAAGCTGACAGCCACATTGAATAAGTCAGACACCATAGCTCTTTTTATCAATCAGCTGAGAGAAAAAATAGGTGTGATGTACGGCTCACCTGAAGTTACCCCGGGCGGTCGGGCGCTTAAGTTCTATTCTTCCGTCAGGCTTGACATCAGAAGAGTGGAATCGATAAAAGACGGCGCTGAAATTGTGGGTAGCAGAACGAGAGTCAAGGTTGTTAAGAACAAATGCGCTGCTCCGTTCAGACAAGCCGAATTCGACATCATGTATGGGCAAGGTATCAGCCGTGAAGGTTCGATCCTGGATGTTGCCGTCGACATGGGTATAGTAAAGAAATCAGGTTCCTGGTATACATATGAAGGAGAACAACTCGGTCAAGGCCGGGAAAACGCTAAGACCTTCCTTCGCGAGAGTCCGGAAATAGTCGTAGAAATTGACCAACGTATTCGTGATTTTGGCAATGAAACGGCACCTTTTGAGTTCGCTCTCGGAGGACAACTTAGCGACGATGAGCCCATATCGCTTGAATAAGAGACGGATTGCGGAAAGTCTCTCTGCTGGAAATAGGTAGCCTATATGCATACTGCCAATATGCTCAAAAAGTTTCCTGTTTGGCTTAAAAATACAAACTATGTCGACTGGTATTACTTGGAAACAGGTAATACCAGTCATGGATAACCTCGATCGCTAAAGACGTACAACTAATGAGGTTCTCAAATTAGAAGACAACTAGGATTGCAGATCCAGCTTTTGCCATCAATCTATTATGACACTATTATGTCATCATCTCAGGTATTTATAGTGCCTACATAATGCGACTAAAAAGGTACAATCTCCTAATCAGGATATAAAATAGTGTAAAATTCAATCGTAGCTTTGAACTAGAAAAATCGATCCGAATCTAGAAACTGACTCCGACTCATACCTTTGGCACTCACGCTGAACGGAATCCTCCAGGGGGGCAGGCCAAGATATAGTTCTCAAACGTATAGCACCATGCTTCGTAGCAGTCCAGAGGTTGGACCACGATGAGGAACCCGTCATCAAAGCTCAGCTCGAGAACACCACTTACATAAGCACGAGCTCCGATGATCACGGAGTCGATTATTGCAGCGAGCTCGGTAAGATTCTCGCTAACTGGATCATCGCGGTTGTATGGATCGAATCGAACCTCGAAGCTCGTTTCACGTTGCCTATTCTTGATGGAGAACGAGTTTTCGATACGAAATTCGTGCTCTCGATGTCTGCCGGCATAAATCACAACATTGCTGTCCAAGGTGATCGCCGTAATCAATTGTCCGACGACCGGAAGTTCCGCGCCCCCAAATAATGCAGATGAAGTCATATCAAAAGGTCTCGAAAGACAGGGCAAACATCAAAAAGACTATTAACCCGAGGAAAACACTCATGATGATGGTCATCTTTGCAACTGTTCTTTTTAACGAAAGTATGCTTTTGGTATGGATCTCAGATCTGTCAACATGCACGGTACAAGCTCCTGTCTTTCTTATAAATAACACATGCAAATAAAAGTTTGATTATACTTTTTTTGTCAATACCTATTCTTGATATATTGATCAGCATGGTTTCAAATAAGCAGCAACAACATTATTATCGAATTTGATAGTTCTCAAATGATTTCCAAGAATTTAAATCATCTTGGATTGAAATAATGAACATTCAGTATCGTCCAGCTTTGAAGTGGGACTAAATTTGATTCACCGTACTACAGTTGTATTGCCAATCGGTTTTTATGGCATATCTTGGATAACACCAACCAAATCACTCACTTTGCCGACTCCATTTTTGCGGCAAAATTTTTCCATTCCTTTCAAACTTTCATAGGAGCTTTGGGGTCTGCAAAAGTCGCCGTTCCAACCTCAATTGCATTGACCCCCTGCCAGGTAATTTATCTCTTTAGTCTTGAGAAGCTCTGTCTATATAGCCAATGGTTGGCAAGGCCAAGAGGATCAGACCCATGGATCGACTTGGAATCACAAGAGTAGGCTTTTCTATTCTTTAGTTTATGGAACTTGCTTATTGCACGCATTCAAACAAGCAAAGCGCCTCATATAAGATCAAGCCATAACCCGCCCTCTATGGACAACTGTCCGCTTATCGCTCGTTGATTATATAGAACTTTCCTGCAACATCTAAAAACCGAGCAAATCCCTCAAAGTAATTATCTAACTTTGTCGATATAGCCTGCTACACCAAAGCAAACCTACGATCAATACGGGATGGAAGTGTATTTAAATTCGTTTAGTTCACTGTGTGTCTCCATCAGGCTCAAGACATTATCAATTGTCCTGACTGCGGATTCTCCGTCAGTACCCGGTCTTTGAAGAAGACGAACAAAGACAGCTTTATCCCCGGTAATAAAAGTCGGAACGCCGAAAACCTGGTAACTCTCAACAGATGATTCATGCTCACTCCTGAATACTTCAAAAGGCCATCCGTCATCCAATTCTTTGAACACAGCCTGCCCATCCACACCTCCGCGCTCAAGTGCTGCAAGGATAACTTCACGCTCGCGAAGGTCACCTCCGTGATCATGACGGGCAGCGAATAATTCAATATGCGTTTTATAAAAATACTCGGGAAATTTGTCTCTGACCACTATTCCTGCTGCAACGGCTAGAAGATTTTCCTTCTCTTGCGGATTGTCAAATACCGATATATCTCCGTCTTCTGCATGGGCTTGATTAAGGGAAAATCCTCTAAATGCTACTTCATAGTCAGCGCCGTGATCCAGAGCGGCCACTACATTCTCATTGGCATTCCTTGCAAAAGGGCATCTGTAATCAAAGTTGATAGAAAATTGTTTTTTGGTCATATGTTCTTCAACAAAATCCCTTTTGTTTTATTCCAAATAGAAATGGATGATATATCTACCATATGCCAAATATATCGTGCATTCGTGATTTAGATCTTCTGTAAAGATTTATCATGAATTGACCTGGTGAACATACTATGTAGATTTGATAGGTCTGTCGATTTTATACAATAAAAGCACCATGGGAAATCAGTTACCCAGAAAATGTCTTCTGAGCACATCCAAAGCCGACATAGCCGTCGCCTGACGGATTCTCTCTCGGCTCCCGGTTAAAGATAAACTGTAGCTTTTTGATATATGATCGGTCGCCAAACCTATATAGACCGTCCCCGGTTCGACATCTTCTTGTTTGGTCGGTCCTGCTACTCCTGTGGTGGCCAAGCCTATATCGCTTCCCAATAGGCGCCGCACGCCTTCTGCCATAGCGACAGCGGCCTTTTCACTTACGACCGGCCCTTCCAAAGACAGGAGTTGATGCTTTACTTCTGTAGCATAGGACACCAACCCTCCTTTGAAAAACGAACTTGCCCCGGGTACTGAGACGATCCGAGCCGATAATAAGCCGCCCGTCAAAGATTCGGCCACGGATAAGCTCAAGTTGTTTTTTACCATCTCTCCGGCAACGATTTCTTCCATGGTTTCATCATTTGTGGCAAAGACAAAATCTTTCAATATCGCCTTGATCGCTTCCTCCTCTTCGGCGATGGCCGCTGAAGCCGTTTGGCTATTTTTAGACTTGACGGCGATACGGATCTTCACTCCTTCCGTATTGCTGGCCAGAAAAGCTATCGTTGGAATTCCCAAATGTGCCCCAAAAATCTCTTCGGGGGCCGGAGGCGCTTTGACGGAGCGGTCCTTTGACCGATCATTTATCAATCTAGAATTTCCCGACTCAGAAACAGCCACATTGGAAAGCTTGTCCAGCCGATCTATTCGTTCAGAGATAAGTTCGGCAATCTGTGATTCGGGAAGACCCCATGTTCTCAGAGTTTTTGAAACTATCACCTGGTCAGATCTACTACGTCTGCGCAAATCGGCCAATATGGTTCCCGACAACATTTCTTTCATCTCCGCAGGGACGCCGGGAGTGGCATAAATCACTTTATCACCGATCGGACAAATCAGTCCGGGGGCCGTACCCGTCGTCTGTAAAATAGGAGTCGCCCCTTTGGGGACCATGGCCTGTGACTTATTTATCTCGGGTATTTTCCGTCCTAATCCTGTAAGTCTTGACTCTATTGAATTCCAAATTTCCTGTTGAAAAACAAGTTCTGTTCCCAATAAAGCGGCCAAAGCCTCTCTCGTGACGTCATCTGAGGTAGGCCCCAGCCCTCCGCAGCAAATTACGGCATCATTCCTCGAAAGCGCTGCCTCAAGAGCGGATTTTATTCTGGGTACGTTGTCTCCGACACGTGTTTGAAAATAGCAATCGATGCCGCTTCCGGATAGCTCCTGTGCTATGTAACCGGAATTGGTGTCCAGTAAAAGGCCGAGCAGCAATTCCGTACCGATTGCCACAATTTCAACTTGCATTTTAGAAACTTTCCTTTATCTATCCGATATCGAAATTGAAAAAATATAAAATACCGCGACAAAAATATCTGTCTGTCGCCATAGGCAAAGCCTGACAACCGGCGGCTGACTCACCGGCTTGCAACTGGCTAAACCACGTGATGCAGTCGCAACATCTGCTTGGCGTCTTTGGCATAATCAAGACCGGTCAAAATGGTTAAAACTACTGATGCCCATACCAGATCAACGAATATATCGTGATGTGACGTGGCTACCGGAGGGAAAAAAGCTCCGGCAATGGCAAAATCTTGTACAAGAGTTTTTAATTTAGCAAGTGGTTTTGCCGGGATACTGACGCCGCGGTTTCCGGCATACATTCTGAATAAGTTCATGGTAACCTCACGAAACGCTATCAAAGCTACGGGAACCCAACTGATATCGTGCCTGACCGCCAAAGCAGCCAACGTACCTATTACTAAAATTTTATCGGCTAAAGGATCCAAAAAGGCACCTGACCTGGTAGCGCCGTGTCTTCTTGCCAATTGTCCGTCCAGCCCGTCGGAAAAAGCCAAAACTGACCAAAGCGCCCACAGGAACCAAGAGGAGAGACCGAATGTGAGCGTCAGAACAATCATAACCGGGGTCATAAAAACTCTGGTACTGGTCAACAGGTTGGCCGGGGTCAACAATGCCGTCGGCCCATATCCTGACTTGTTTTCATCCTGACCCATCTATATAATTTTATCCGTTCGAATATCTGTTGTCCAATAAGATAGCAGCCGAACTTATGGTTTCCACAGCTATTTTACCTAATACTACTTGAGTCAAAAGAACCATCATCAACTATCAAAGGCAATAAAAACCAACTTCCGGGCTTGAGTGACTGTCTTTTGCCAATTTAGCCTGATAATTTTGACACGTCATACCGGAATATCTTTTTTGAACCTCAAACCGGCCCGATCGGCAAAATGATGGAAAAAATAATTATGCGCCGCCCTGTAGGTTTTGAGCAAGAGATACCGGTTCCCCAACCAGATCCATCCCCAGGGTATCTGTTATCCTAAGTCGGACAAAAGAACCTGTTTCCAATGTTCTCGGTACGGAAATTTTACCGTCAATTTCAGGAGCTTCCCTAAAAGATCTGGCCCAGCCTTTTTCATCAACCAAAGCTTTGATATCTGTCCCCACCAGATTTTGTCGTTTTTTGGCTGTAATTTCATCCTGAAGAGATTGACACTCGCGCAGCCGTAAAAGACAGAGTTCCTCATCCACCTCTTCACCCAGGGAATAGGCGTAAGTGCCTTCTTCTTTGGAGTAGGCAAAAAAGCCTGCCCAATCAAGTTCTGCCCGCTCGATGAAACGAAGCAATCCGTCTTGATCGGCTTCTGTTTCGCCAGGATAACCTATCACAAAAGATGACCTGAACACGGCCTCCGGATTGATATCGCGTATCTTGTCGATCAGTTCAAGATAATATCTTTCATGACCGCTGCGCCTCATTTTTTGCAACAGCACTCTGGATGAATGCTGCAGAGACAAATCAAAGTAAGGGACCTCGGTCGATAAAATTGCTTTGACTAAATCGTCTGAGATGCTCGTCGGATACAAATACAGCAACCTTACCCAAGGAACCTGTTCTGCCACTTTATAAAAGAGATCGACTATATTCTTCTTGTTCTCCGTGTCTAAATCTTTCCCATATGAAGCCAGATCTTGGGCGACAAGAACTATTTCTTTACTGTTCAAATCAGCTACTTCAGCCAATATAGAATCCATACTTCTCGAACGCTGCTTTCCGCGAAAACCCGGAATGGCACAAAATCCGCAATTCCTGTCGCACCCTTCGGCCGCTTTCACATAGGCCCACGGCATAGTTCCCGAAGAACGGGGTAACTCGAGAAGATCCAGGCTTTGCAGCGAGGTCCGCTGCGTCAGATCAGCGGATTTGAGAAATCTTTTTTTAGATGCAGGACGGAGATTTACCGGAACCCCAAAACCTGCCACCAAGTCTACTTCCGGCAAATTATCCGCCAATTCTTGTCCGTATCTCTCGGCCAAACAACCGCTGACCACAAGACGGGCGCCTTTCTGTTTTTTTTCCGCCAAAGACAAAATTGTCTCTATCGATTCCTGTCTGGCGGCTTCGATAAAAGCACAGGTATTGAGCACGACCATATCAGCAGATGAGGGGTCGCTTACTTCTTTCATATCCAGATTGCGAAGATAGTGAGCAATTTTTTCGGAATCAACCCGGTTCTTGGGACACCCCAGAGTCTCCAAATAAAATGTTTCTTTTGCAGCGTCGTGTTCACCCATGGTTCAATATATCCTGTGATTTCTGTTTGAATTCCTCATCACTCAAGGCTCCCGCCCTGTGTAAATCGGCTAAAATTATCAGTTGATTGGCAATTCTATCAGCTATAGCGGAATCATCGCGCGATATGTTGTTATCCGGCCTCCACGGCAACACACCTTTCCTGATTGCTTTCATCATTTCCTCGGGATGTGCCACCTCATATTTAGGATGTGTCATGTTGATCAGTCGTTTAATCAACTTTTTAGAGTCAGAGTGAAAAACGGGAGGGAACTGGACCTCCGGGGTTTCAAGAACAATCGTCCCGGCTTTGACGATACGCTGCCACGGGCCGGAACGGCAATACCAACCTGAAATCTTATAATTTGGTATCTCTCTGAGAGTTTTTGTGAAAATACCGGATGAAAAAATAACTCTGAGCGTAGTTACAGTCATCTGCTGAGAACGCCATTTCAAGATCTTGATCAGCAAATAGAGCGAGCATATCAAATAAATTCCAAGACCGGCAAAGCCAGACCAAGCAGGTGCGCCTTTCCATTTCCACAACACGATCACTACGGCAACGATGACGACAATGATAAAAAATGCGGACTTGATAAAATAATTATAATGAGGCCTGGCACTGGCTAAGACCGTCTCGTTCTGGTCTAGGTCCGGCTGGTGCCCGGTCATGCTATCAAGACAGCTTGGCCGCTATTGAAGTGGCGTCTCGCAAGACAAGGCCGTCTGATCCCGCTACGGAAAAAGAAACGGAAGGCCTATTTAGTGCTTCCTCGATCATATCGCTCAGCAGCAAAGAAAACGGTAGGTTCGTCTCTGTAAACAGATGTCGCGACAGAGATCCCGGTATGGTATTAATTTCATTGACAAACCATTCTTTACCGTCAGAAAGAAAATCTATTCTGGCCACACCTCTCAGCTCCGTCAGCTTCGCTACCAACATCGCGGCTTGCCTGATGTTTACTGCCAGCTCTTCTTCGATTTTAGCCGGTATTTCCCTCGGTGCTTGTGACATGCCCACCCCGGGCGCATACTTATCGGAATAACTGAGTATTTCTTTGGTATCAGTCGAGCGTAAAGGTTTTTCGATAACCGATAATTCGAGTTTGGGCCAAGATCTAATGGCTATCTGCAAATCATAGAGATCGGGTCTATAAGACTCGATAACCGCCCCGTTGCGAAAGTGGATATTGGTTTTTCCGAGTGAAAAAGCCGTCTCCAAATCCCCTACCACTTCTATACCGATGGAAGAACCTCCGTATCTCGGTTTCAAGATATAAGGAGGAGCAGATAAAGACCCCTTGGCAAAAAATCCGTTTTTGTCCTCCGATAGGTGAGAAAGCGCAAATCTGCCCAAAGTCGGCAATCCTGCGGAGGAGACCAGAGTTTCAAAGGCCAACTTATCCATACCGAGAGCGGCACTAAAAGCCGTAGGGCCGGTGTATTTGATTTGTGCCAGATCCAAAGCACCTTGCAGGCTGCCGTCTTCCCCGGGTCCGCCATGGCAACAATTCACAACAACATCTAGATCCAAATGCTCCCATTTAGCGGCTATTTTACCTCGTTTGACAAAAAAACCACCGTCTGATCCCAATCTGAAATTTAAAGGAACGGCACTTCTGGGAACGGCGGCAAGAAAATCTTTCGCTTCAAGATCAAGGTCAACGAGATAGAAATCTCCGGTTTTGGCCCAATAGATACTAAATAGCTCCGATGTCGCTTCTTGCTGTAAAGTTTTTACCGCCTGCAATCCGGTTAAAACAGAAACGTCATGTTCGGGAGAAGGCCCTCCGTAAAGGACGGCTGTATTTGATAAAAGATTACTCACGTCAAAATGTTAGCAAGTTTGCATTATCTTGTTTCCTAAATCGGAAAATATCGTTTTATTGGCATATTTTCCGACAATAAATATACAAAAGATTATCTTGACAAAACTTATCTGTCCGATATTTCCCATAGCAAAACAGCCAATGAAAAATTTACGGCGGCACTAAAAAACCGCCCGCTCGTTTAGGGGTAATGATCGGGAAGATCGTTCTCGTACAAAACAGCGTCTCCTTCCCCGATGATAGCCTTGACAAAAGCGACAGCGCGCTCTCTGGTATCGTGGCAGGAAATTTCAACGGCCGCCTGATAATTATGTTGACTAGCCTTGATCCCAGCCAAAAGAGCTTTCCTGTTAGTCCTGTTCACGATGACAATATGTGTCAGATGACGGGCCGATTCACAAGCAAAGTTTTCATTGGCTGATCTCTGCATCGGACCCAGCTCAACCATACCCGGGGTCACAAGTATTTTTTTGCCCCCTGTTTGGTGTGGGAGTCCGGCAAGCGTTGCAACCGCCATGGCGGCACCGTCCGGGTTCGAATTATATGTATCGTCGATAACGGTTATGTTTCCCGGCAATTTTTCTATATTCAACCTGTTGGCAGCTTGAGGAATATCTGAGAGTCTGGCGGTAATGATTTCCAAAGGGCATTTCAGCTCGAGGGCGATCGCCACCGCTACGGCTACATTCGTCAAAGCTACGCCTTTGGACAGGATATTTTTATCCAAAAATGCCAGATGTTCTCCTTTGACAAACAGCGACAGAGACCCGGCGGAAAAAGTTGCAGCAGAGATAAGATTTTCAGCTTCATGTTCTGCGACACCTTGAAGGTGTTCCTGTGTTTTCTGTAAAGATACCTGATTGCCATCGGAAGTTTCTTTAATACAGATATCCGCATTCTCATCCTTTTCAGAAACACGGATTAGCTTTTTACCACTTTCTTGCAAAGAGATATACAGTTTAGCCAAATAGGGATTGTCAATATTTAACACTACGGTATCGGCTTTTTCGGTAATTTCCGCTTTGGCCCTGGCTATTTTCTCCACACTCCGAAAGCGTTCCAGATGCACGGGACCCACGGCCGTGATGGCCGAAATATTGGGCACTACCCAGGAGCACATGTCACGAAGTTCGCCGGGACCAAAAATGCCCATTTCGGCCACAAATATTTCCGTCGAAACCCCAAGGCCTTCGTTGATAGTCTTAGCTAATCCTATTTTATTATTGAAACTCTTTGGGCTTGCCAGAACCCGATAGGTATCACCCAAAAGATGAGCCAGATATGTTTTCGTCGATGTTTTGCCGTATGAACCGGTAATGGCCACGACCAAAGGATTGACTTTTTTCAACTTTCGCTTGGCGCTGTCTATATATTTTTTCGCCAATCGCTTTTCCAGAGGAAGCAGCAAAAACAACGCTCCGTCGATAAAAAGAGGTACAAAAAAAGCAAAGAGTGTCAACGATCTGTCCGTTGTTTCAAAATTCGTCAGTACCGAGATCACTACTACACAACAAGCGATCAGCAAAAAGACAGCCAGCGCCGTTGTCTTTAGGCGTCTGGTCCAATTGAGTTTTGAGGTTCTCCCTTTCAGACTAAGACCTATAGGAGAGATCGCCGCCACAATAGCGGCTGCCGGCACAACCTGATAATAAAATACGGAAACAATAAAAAGCACAACGAAAAGAACGAATAGCGACATGTTGAGAACAGAAGACTTTTGCCATCTGTAAAAAAATCTAAAAGTATAGCAAGGTATATAATGCTCACGTTGTGCAACTCTTAGATACTTGACAATCTGAAGGACCGCCGCTATGGCGCCTGCAAAAAGCGTAATGTATTCAAAAGCTATGTTCATCTACGAAAATATCCATCCATAATATTATTGCATTTATAGTACTACTTTTATTGCCATCAAGATATCGGCCGCTATTTTGACCTCATCTGCAGACAAAGATTATAGATAACTTCAGGATCTTCCAGCGGAAGAAGATGTGAAATTCCTTCTTTTAAAGTCAGATTTGCGTGAGGAAAAACAGACAACGCTGCTTGGGCCACATCCGGCGGTACCACCTTATCCTCAGTCCCCCACACCAGCTCTACAGGACATTTTATTTGTCTCATGACCGGCTTATAGTCTTCCTTGAGGACACTTACCAATACCTGCCTCATCTCAGAAGACGCATTTGCATAATCTGATGAACCGAACTTTTGTCTGGCTTTTTCCATGGACTTTGCCCCCAGAAGGTGCCTGTTGTGCATACTTTTGATCAATCTGTAGGTAAGCTTGGGCCTTTTGCGTGCAAGATTTACCAAAGGTACTCCGGTTAAGATCAACCCGGCTACTTTTTCCGGCAGAAGCAGAGGCAGGTGAAGCGCCACTCTGCCGCCGAAAGAATGGCCGACGACAACTATCTTACCATCCAATCCGTTGATTATCTCAGACACGGATTCGGCATAACGCAAACTTCCCGCGGCATCGGAAAATGGAGGACTAACCCCAAAGCCGGGCAGGTCCAAAGCTATTCCCGAAAGTTCGTTTTGCCCGTCTTTGCCTATGGAAAAAAGTTTGTCAAAATCATTTTTTGTCCTGGCCCAGCCGTGCAATGCCAAAACCCATGGGTCGTCTCCTTTGACATCACCGAATATAGAACCGTCTGCAAAACTTCTCAGAGCCAACAGCTGCCTCACTATCAATCCGATAACCGATATCTTTAGGCTAGCAGGTAAGAAATATTGAGAGAGCCATCTCCGGAAGATCGCTGTCGGCTTGTTGCTCGGAGTTGGTGGACGAGAATACTTGGCCAGTGAATATTTTTCTTCCCCAACCAAAGATCTACCTTCTTTGCTGGAATATATCTTGATAAATGGCTAACCTTAAGCCGTGGCACGATCCGTATCCATAGATGATTTATTAAAAACTTGCGATCCCGAGCAACGGGAAATTATTGAAACTGATCACAAACCCCTTTTGGTGATGGCAGGGGCCGGATCCGGAAAAACACGTGTCCTCACATACCGCATATACCACCAAATAGCCCGCGAAAAAGCAAAACCCGGCCATATACTGGCAATTACATTTACCAGAAAAGCAGCAGCAAGCATGCAGGAGCGGCTTTTATCCTTTGGTTTACCGCATAACATCACCGCCGGGACTTTTCATGCCGTGGCACTTTCATGCCTCAAGCGCTACAGCGCCGACAACGGGAAAAGGCCTCCCAATATCTTGGCCAATAAATCTCTGCTCTTAGCCGAAATTTTAAAAAACAATCCCTCGATTAGCATCAGATCAGTCAATAAATCTTTGTCAGATCACACACGATATAAAAACTCTGGACCCAAGATACAGCAATTTGCCTCTGATCTTCAGTATCTCACTGCCGTATCAAATGAGCTAGATTGGATATCTTCCAAAGCACTGGATGCCGACAGCTATATAAAGGCCCTGGTCATGGAAAGAAGAAAGCCATTTGTCCCCGAGGGTGTTGCTTTGGAAATCTTCAATCTGTATAGACAAGAAAAAAAGAAGCGCTCTCTGCTGGACTTTGACGACCTGATTATCAATCTGACTGAACTGATCCGTCACAATTACCATTTTGCATCCATCCTACGATGGCAATACCAGCACATATTTGTCGATGAGATACAAGATATCAATTGGGCCCAGCTTGACCTCCTGAAAGCAATTTTGAATACGAGCAATGATGTTTTTGCCGTGGGCGACACGAAGCAGTCCATCTACGGTTGGAACGGAGCTGTCTCAGATATAGAAAATCAATTCAAATCAGCTTTTCCCGGAACCCATGTTCTGTATTTATCGGCCAATTACAGATCTACACCGCAGATAGTTGAAGTCGCTTCTTCCGTACTTGAACACAGCCAGCAAGTGTCTTTCATCCGCGATAACGGGTCCGTGCCAAAAATCAGCATCTATGCCGACGAGCTGAACGAAGCCGATCAGATTGCCAAAAAAATCAGGTCGCTCAGGTTCAAAGCAGATGGCTATCATAATATAGCTATTTTGGCCAGGACAAATAGTCAATGCGAACTGATTAAGCAATCTCTTGTCTCTTATAATATCCCTACCCAAACAAATATTCTTCCCTCCATCTCACTGATGCAAAATATAGCCAGAAACTTCAACGACTCTCCGGGGTCATTTCAAATGATGCTTCGTGATATGGAAATGTTTTTAGAAGATATGGATTTACAGGAAACAGAAAATTTATCGGTCGAAAAAGAGTCGTCAGGTCCAGGAAGCAAACAGGCCACTACGGAAAGCCAAGCAAAGACCTTCTATGATAAGGACCTTCTCGTTCCGTCTTTTTCTTCTCGTTTTCCCCAGGAGCAGAAAGAAATAGTCCGATCTTTACAAATTTTTTATGATTTAGCCAACGAATACCGAGCTTTTGAGGCCAGCCCGGATATATCAGGATTTTTATACTGGCTTTCTCTGACCCAAAAAGGTGACGTCCTAACGGAAAAAAACAACCTGGTCCAAGTATTAACATTTCACCGGGCCAAAGGGCTGGAATGGAAGATCGTATTCATAACCGGATTGGAAGAAGGCTTTGTCCCCATCTATAGCGCTATAGGAGAAGAGGAGATGGCAGAAGAAAAACGTCTGCTGTATGTAGCCCTTTCCAGAGCCACCGATGAGCTCTATCTGTCATGGGCAAAAACCAGAAAGGCAAAAACCAAAATCTTGCCGAGATCAAAATCCAGATGGTTGCAAGACATAGAAGAGGCTATAAAAACCCAATCCATGAAAGAGCATGTACCAGAATATAAAATAAAAGAGCTGATCAAAGCCAGTAAAATGCTGTTATAGTATTTGTCATTTTAGAAGTAAGATAAAATAAGACATCGGGTATATCATGACAGCTATTGTCCGTTTTAACCAGCCTGGACAGATAAGACGCCTAAAGACTATCAAAATACTGAAAAAATAATCAATCTTTGTTATCGTATATATATGGCAATTACCAAAGTCCGGCACATACCCCGTATTATCGTCAATCCGCCACGCTCGGTCAAGACCGGAAAAATGCAGCATACGCTGAATGAGAAGACCAGTAAATACAATCGATCGCTGGCCGGCAAATCCCCCTTGAATGACAAATCAAAAAAAGCTTCTCCGGCCCTTTCCTCCGTAGCAACGACCAAAAAGAAAATACCGGCCTCATCCATAGGAAAGAAAAAACCGCTTTCTCCTTCGGAGAAGGCGTTGAAGACACTTCCGAAACTAAGCAAACCCCATGAGGTTTCCCATAAAAAGCCCACTCTTGCCGCAGGGAAAAAACTGGGCGCTCTTCCCATCAAGAAGAAGCCTGCTTTCACCAAACCAAAGAGTATTAAAGAACCGAAAATTGCAAAAGATTTACCCAAGGGGCCATTGGATAAAAAAATACCGCCTCATAATTTGAAAACGGTTCACAGCCATAATCTGCCTCCGCAATTGCACGTTCAGGCCGACAAAGATCCCTCTCTTCATAATCTTGCCGACAAACGGCAAAAGAAAACAAATTTTGGCAAATTGAAACAAAAGGCCATTTTCTCTTCCAACCCCGTCGGAAAACAAAAACGTATCCACAAGTCTTTTCTAAGTCATGTCAAGCCGCCTGATAATTCAGATATCCTGAAAAATAAAAAACTGTAACACAATTGTCATACGATAGATGAATAGCTTTTGCCTAATCTGTTGGGGCGCGACGCAGTTCGAAAAAAGGGAGAGGAAATTCGAACCACGTCATTGACCCCGCAGCCACGCCATAAAGACAGGTCTAGGTCGCCTTATTATTAAGGATACAGCCGAGTCCGGCATCACTTGACTATTTCTCAAAAGTGACACAGAATCGCAACGTAACCTTGTGCTTCATCAGCTTAACATAGAATTTTATGGAATTTTACATTAAATTGAAATTATATGCCACAATCAGTGGCTAATAAACATTGTTTAGTGAAGATGCACTTATGGAAAGCACAGCTTAATCTTATCTGACTCAAAGAATCTATATATTTGCAGAAGAATTCAGCTAAAAAGTAAAAGAAAAGTTGTTTCGGATATGCTTGAGGGCTTGTAAGAAAAGGAGATAGTTTTATTTAGATAAGCCTTATCTAAATAAATTATACGTTTATATATGCAATAATATTTTACAATCACAAAAATATATTATTGGTATGCCGTCCGGAAACAAATACTCCGATAAATTTGTCAGATTATAAATCTATCTGAATTCTTTGCACAGCCATCATTCATACCTAAAGATCGCAGGCGGCAAACAGAAGCAGAGATAACTATGGAATTGCATAATATAGTTTGTTAGCATACGAAGATGACAAGAGTAGATTCCAGAGTATTGATCAACACCGGAGACGGGAAAGGAAAGTCATCCGCTGCTTTCGGCGTGATGACAAGAAGCTGGGCGCGCAATTGGAAAATAGTGGTAATCCAATTTATAAAAAGCGGGAAATATAAAACAGGAGAGCGGAAACTGGCAGAGCATCTGGGGATAGAGTGGCATACCTTGGGTGACGGCTTTACTTGGGAATCAACCGACATACAGAGAACGGCTGAACTAGGGGTATCAGCATGGCAAATTGCAAAAGAAAAACTGACTTCCGATTACAACCTGGTTATTCTCGATGAGCTCACATATGTATGCAAATTTGGCTGGGTTGATCCGCAAGAAGTTGCCGAAGCGATAAACAACCGTTGGCCGAAAACGAACGTTATTATTACAGGCCGCAACGCCCCGGAAGAATTGGTGGCGATAGCAGATACGGTAACAGAAATGACAAAAATTAAGCACGCTTTCGATAAAGATATTTCGGCGATGAAAGGGATCGAGTTCTGATTGCAATGATTCCTGCCGACAATGATCTTTTCTTCCGGCTATCGCTTTTTATATATCTGTGATGTTTCGAGATCATAATAAGCGCTAAGAAAGCGTTTGATCATCTCCAGACAATACTCTCTCTTTTGGAATATCCCAAATGAAAACGTATGTATCCATGAAGCCAAACCAAAGATAGGACTGCACCGGATCAATTGTTTTGCTTGTGCTTCACTCGGAAGAGCTATGCCATGAAGTGCTAATTGCCCGAAATAATAATCGAGCAATTCGTCCAAATATCTTCTGCGATCCTGAATCGAAAGGGAACTCAAAAGAAAATACCCTATATCAGATGACCAATTTCCTCTTCTGAGTAATTGCAAATCGAAAAACCCCAACCATTCATGGTCGACCGTATAGGTATTTCCGATATGCGGATCTCCGTGCAATAGCGTCAGAGGACCACTTGCATAGAGCGAAGAAATCCTAAAAAATTCCTTGTTTAGGACCATGGGATTTATTTTGTATGATTTGCTCAACAGCTTTGACTCGTTATCGACCAATGAATCACTCAGCTCTGAGATGAACTGTTTGTCTTTTTTGAGCAGCGAATAAAACTTGCTTACGCCCCGTTCCAAGTTGAGAGCCGATACGGGCCAAAGGGGTTTGGCCATTTTCCAAACTTTGATAAAGCTGTCCTTATCTTCTGCATCCCTATTCCAATACCTAGCGTGCAATTTAGCCAACTCTTCCAGACCGGAACGGGCCTCTTTGAGAGAGAGTGTGTCCGCCGGGGTATTTATGCGCAAATTCTCACCAGTGATATCCTCCATCGCAAGAAGAAAGGAAAAAGACTTTTTATCGATAAGGCTGCCGTAAAGGACGGGGTGCCTAAAAGGCAGGTTGGTTTTTTGCCGGGCAACTTCGGCCTCCTTGTAAAGCGCTCCCAGCATCATCAAGGCCGATTTTGAAAAAAATCCTCCTGAGGATTTAACAAAAACCGACGGAGGGCCAAGCCTGTCCGCATACTCAAGGATTACCCTGGCGCTCAGGTTTGTGCCTCTGTAGATATCCACCGTCTCACAATTTGTAATCTCGATACAGGGAAAAGACTGATTCAATATACCGGCAAGACTCCCCTTGTCAAGATTTCCCGATTTAATGCTCAAAGTGCTTTTAGCCATAACCATGATAAACCTAGCAGTTGCAAGAACAGATGGATTTATTTATCACTCGATTATCACTGATCGGCTATAATCAAGCGGCAAATGATAGATGAGACAGCACATGAAAGCGATTAAACCGTCGCCGCTATTAATTGTCATCTGCGGACCCAGCGGATCCGGCAAAGGCGAGGCGCTGAAATTCTTTACAGAATCCGGGGTCGACAAGGTGGTTACCTATACCACGAGAAAACCAAGGCCCGGAGAAGAAAACGGGCTGCACTATAACTTCATTACGGAAGAGCAATTCCACCGTCTCGACGAACAAGGCAAATTTCTCGAATACAACAGGACATATTATCGTGATATCTATGCCAGTCCGATAGAGGTACTTTCTTTTTCTGAAACTACCGTAAACCAGGTCATGGAGTTGGACCCGGAAGGATATTTCTTTACAAAAAGTAACTCGCTTCGTAAAGTTATAGGTCTGTTTATTCTCCCCCCGAATATCGAAGAATTGCGGACCAGGATCAATCTGAGATCAAAAAATTCTTCCGAAGAACTGGAAAGAAGAATCGCCCTGGCCAAAAAACAGGTGATGAACGCCTGGATGTATGATTATATACTCATCAACAATGATATAGAAGATTTTCATACTCAGCTTCGTTCCCTTTTGGATGTTCTACTCGGACAACAGGATGCTTTGGGGTTGCTGGGGGAATTGGTCAAAGACATCAGGCATTCTTCGAAGACTTAGCCCGAAATATTGATCAAGTAACAGAGCATTTGATTATCGAGCTGTTGCTGATTGCCGCAAGCAGACCGGCTTTATCCAATTTATGGCCCGACACAAAACTTAGATTTTATATCACCTGAGTAACATGCATTGGGATTAGGACATATAATATCACTTATAGTGTTCGACATAACAAACATAAATCAGACTGCTCAGAAAACAGCTGATTCTTTTCTTTCCTATCAAGAGTCTTTTGAGATTTGCGGTAAGTTTCTATCCCAGCTTGAACAAGTAGTTCTCGGAAATAAAGATGCCCTTATCAGCGCAGTAACGGCGGTATTCGCAGGAGGGCACCTCCTCTTAGAAGATGTCCCGGGGGTCGGGAAAACCACATTGGCCAAAGCCACGGCGAAACTCTTGGGCGGAAAATTGGCGCGTGTGCAAGGAAACCCCGATTTGCTGCCTTCAGACATTTTGGGCGTCAATGTCTATTCCCCGAAGAACAGCGAATGGGAATTCTTCCCCGGACCTATTTTTTCAGATGTTATCTTATTTGACGAACTAAACCGCACTCCCCCGCGCAGTCAGTCTGCACTTTTGGAAGCCATGGAAGAAACTCAAGTCAGCATCGACGGACATACCTATCAATTGCCTTTCAACCATCTGGTCATCGCCACCCAGAACCCCACGGGACACAGAGGAACTTATCCTTTGGTGGAGAGCCAACTGGACAGATTTTTAGTGTCCGGACACCTTGGTTACCCCGACCTGCTGACGGAACTTTACCTGGCCCAATCGGGCGGCACAAATGAACTCCTGCAAAAAATGGAGCCTATTATACCCATCGAACAGCTGGGTCTCTACCGAGACAATATTTCAGGTATCTACGTATCGGATAAGATAGCCAAATACGGAGTAGAAATAGTAACGGCAACCCGCAGCTTGCCGGAAATAGCGCTGGGGGCAAGCCCTAGGGCTTCCATAGCCCTGTTGGCATGCGCCAAAGTTGCAGCCCTACTCAACCAAAGGGACTTTGTCGCCCCGGAAGACATCCAGCAGATAACAAAAAATTGCCTTGCCCACCGGCTGATACCAAGGGAGCAAGACGCTGATCAGATCGCCTATAACAATTCTGTATTGGATAAGGTCCTTTCCCTGATCGATATTCCGCTATAACTTAGCCCCCCGTAATAAGTTATTTACGAGTCAAGAAATACATAAACTATGCGCTTAGCAAAAATTACAAATTGGCCTCAACCGCGATATAAACTTCTTACTCTTTCACTTTATACGATATGCTTGTTCGGATTTTTTATAGCCGCTCATGAAAGCGGCTCCGGTTTTGTCCAGGCAATGGGAGCTCTTTTGCTGGGAATGGTTCTGGCTAATTTCATCATGTCATTTTATATATTGCAAAAAGCAGAAATCAAAATTATCTCTGCCCCCTATGACGGGACCACCGGGCAAGCGTTATCCATAGAGCTTCTGGCAAATAAAAATATTCAATTGGACCTCTTCCTCGGGGGAAAGAACAAGATTGCGATCGCTAAAAATACGAAAACATCTCTTTTATTGCGGCCCGCCCATTACGGCCTGCTCCAGGAGGTAAGTTTTTTTGCTTTTTCCTCTTATCCGTTTGGAATTATCAGACTGTACAGAAAAATAAATTGCAATCTTTGCTCTCCTCTGCATATAGCCCCCCTGCCGCTAAACCCAGACGGAAATATTTCCGGTGGAGATACTTTGGATACAAGAGAAGGGGCTCTCTCCCTAAAATCTGTCTCAGGTGACCTCAGGTCACTTTCCCCTTATAGAACAGGGGATGCGGTCTCTTCCATTTCGTGGCCAAAGAGCGCACAGACACAGCAGATGCTTGTCAAGGTGCATGAAAATCCGCAAAACTATCTTAGATGTAAAATCAAACTGGAAACGCCCTCAGACAGAGAGCGTGCTGAAATCTACCTGGGCGAAAAACTTGCTCTCATTATCAAGCTCATTCAAGCGAACTATGAATTGATCATCGAAACAAATGATGCAGAAAAGGGAATGATCGAAAATCAAGTCAGATCGATACCGGAAGCAAAGAGGCTGATTGCCCGGTCTATAGCTACCGCACCTGGTACTTGACAAGATGGAGCAGAAAAAGTCGCTGTTAGCAAAAATAAAAGAGGCCAATACCCCGCCTACACCAAACCACAGTATTTGGGCCAGAGTATTGATCTGTATTGCCATCGTGACTGTCAACCTTGCCTGTTTGAACGTTCAGGAAATTGGGACGACAGCCGCCGCTACAGCAACTCTCCTCTCCCTTGTAGGCATCGTCTTTTCTTATTTCACGAGGAACAAACCTTGGCAGCGGATAAAAATACTGATAGCGATTTCTGTCCTCGCAGTATTTTTTATTTTTATTACGGAAATTCTTCAAAATATACAAACAGCCCAATTGTCCTCCATTGAACCACCGCTTGCCTCTCTTTTCCTTTGGATACAAGCTCTTCACTCTTTGGATACCCCGGCCAGAAGAGACCTGCTGTTTTCAGTGGCGGCTTCCACGGCTCTTCTCATCATATCGGCCGCTCAGAGCCTCTCCACTTCGTTTTTTGTCTATGTCGTAATTTGGTTCGTCACATCCGCCGTGGCTATGGAATTGCTCCAGCATAACTCTACCAGTGAGCCTGTCCGCGAGAGAGAGCAAGAACTTGACGGACTGACGGCTGGAAAACAACTCTTTACCGGGTCATCCGGAAAAATATTTTCTGGCAAAAGCCGCCCTGTGCCGGGAAATGACTTCTATGGCCTGGCCGCGGCAAAAACAGCTCCGCCTAGATTGGAAAGAGGCACAAAACAAAAAACTTTCACTCCGAAACATCCAGGCAATCTCTTGGCCGACAAACTTTCTTATCTGCTCATTTCTTTAGCGCTAGGCATCGTAATCATTATTTTTCTCCCCCCGGCTTCCACGGCCCCTTCCATCAAACTGCCCTCGTCGCTAACGACTAAAATAGGTCTCGGCAATTCGGGAAGTTTATACGGGGGGACGACAGGCAGCGAACCTTCCAGCCCCGGCAAGACATCTGCTCCGATCAGGATAGGCGGCTATAACGGATTTACCAATTCCTTGGATACCGCCATCAGGGGCGCTTTGTCAAACACTGTAATCATGCACGTGCGAGCCACCCAACCCGGATATTTTCTGAGCATGACCTACAGCAAGTGGACCGGTACCACGTGGTTGAATAAAAACTCTTCTTTGCAACCGACCCTCCTGAAAGGACCTTCCCCTTTTTATATCAACTCCGGAACCCTCAGCGGAAAAGCAATTTTGGCCCCATCCGTTCCGGTCCAAGCCAGCGACATTCAGACATTTTACATAGAAGAGCCCATGGCCAACGTTATCCTCGGCGCAAGCCAGCCCACAACCGTTTGGTTCCCTTCCTCTAAGCTTTATCTAGATACAACAGACTCTTCGATCAGGACCGGTATTGCGATAACATCCGGGACAATATATACGGTGATATCGGCAGATACGGAAGAGGGTGCTTCTGTTCTGCAGGCTGACAATTACAGCGTCAAAGAAATGCCGTTGTCCATACAGGAGGCATTGCAAACATACCTCCAACTACCAAAATCCTATAAAAGAGTAAAGGCATTGACGTTGGCAATTACCTCGAAAAAACGCGGTGTCTATAACAAAGTAGCAGCTCTGGAATCTTGGATGTCCTCCCATGTACGCTATTCTCTCAACATACCGCCTTTATTGCCTGGACAGGACAGCGTCGACCAATTCCTGTTCCATGCAAGGATCGGATACTGCGAACAGATTTCTACCGCTCTCGCAGTCATGTTGCGCAGCATCGGCATACCGACCAGGGAAGCCGTCGGATACGTTCCCGGTAATTTCAATCCCCTAACCGACTTGTTTGACGTCAGAGAAAGTGACGCACACGCATGGGTGCAGGTATGGTTTCCCCGTTACGGCTGGCAGAATTTCGATCCGACGGCTAATGTAGCATTGGCGACGCCAAGCCCGGGGGCCATCATAGCCAAATACATATTGAATATTCTCAAAATTATTTTCTGGCCCGTCGGGCTCATTATGGCAATCATTGCCATGGCGGCAGAATCTATACTTATCCTCCTCAGAAAAAGAAGAATACCCCCTGTCAAAAAATTTATCTCTGCTCTTGATTTGTTAGGGATCCGTATCGCGATGCCAAGAAATTCATGCGAACCGATCGCTCCGTATTACAATAGGATCAAAATGCAAATCGCTAATAACCTCTATCGGCAAAACATGCATGGAAAATTCCTAAATGATCCGGAACATATCCTGGCTAAAAATAGCGATATCAAAAATGTGGTCGACATAGTAAATCGTTCTCTCTACAGTGAATATGTTATAAAAGCAGAAGACATCAGATCGATCAGACATACGATAAAGAAGATAAAGCGCGTCAAAAGGAAACTTCGGATAAGCTTCAGGTCATCAAAATAGAGATACGACCCGAAAAAAATACACAGGAATCGTGATGACAGCAAAATATAGCGAATGAAAACAGATACCTTAGCCATATTTGGAGTCTTGAGTTCGCTGGGATCCATATCAGCTTCTTACATCTTGATAAGACATCTGGAAAAATTCTTTTCCTCCCGCAAACTTTCACTGATAGGCCTCGGGTTGATATCGGCACTGGCTGCCGATACTCCAGAGATAACTTCTGCCATGACGGCGATTGTTACCAAACAGCCTGCTATCGGTACGGGGGTAATTATAGGATCCAATCTTTTCAACTTCGCCACTCTAATCGGCCTTACGGCACTTATAAGCCACAAAATTACATTCAGCAAAAAAACGATATCTTATTTGGCCATGTTTGCCATTTTGAACGGGGCTTTCGGATTATTTGTAGGTTTGAAACTTTTACCCGGTTTTATCTGGTTTATATTGTCCGTTTGCAGCGTTATTTTTTACATCAAATCTATTTCAAAAATCAAAATTTCCCTGCCTGAAGGCCCTAAAGAAGAGCCGGAGTCACCTTTGGCATTGCCTGAAGGTCTCTCGGCTAAGAAAAGTTCGTTGTTCTCACAAATACACAAGTCAGCCTATTTACAAATCTGTCTGCTGGTAGGTGTAATTATTGCGCTGGCAATAATAGCTGAAAGAAATTTTTCCGGCCTTGGGCATAATTTGCATTTATCTGAGGCCATTATAGGAGATTTGATTCTGGCGGCTATTACCAGTTTGCCGAATGCTGTGGCTGCTATCTATCTGGCAAGAAATGTAGACGGCAATGCATTGATCAGCGAAGCTATCAATTCAAATACCATCAATATGATAGCTGGGATCTTGCTTCCCGCAGCTATCTTCTCTTCACAATCCACCGTAACAAAAGGAAATACGCTTCTGGTAGTCAATTTAATTGCAATGGCAGTGATCATGGGTGTTTTTTATTTCACACAACGAATCCATAAATCGATGGCTGTTGCCATCATTGCCTGTTATATTGGCTTTCTAGCATATATAGTGGTTAAATAAATTATAAGACGGAAAATGTTGTCGCCGGTTCATCTTGTTTGATACGACCGGTTGACAGCAAAATATGAGAATCTGTAGCGATGCCATCAGAATATTTTCAAGTGCGCCTCCTGGGACTCGAACCCAGAACCTGCGGATTAAGAGTCCGTTGCTCTGCCAATTGAGCTAGAAGCGCGTCACAGGTCGTATACCTAGATAAACTAGCACAAATAAGAAGCCGACAATTTTGAAAGATTCATCTTTTGGTCGTCTACGTTACAAATCGATTTCTCTCAAACTCACATTTTACCATGTTATAATTTCGCTATATTGTAGTAATACCTGGCGGTAAAATGCCCCCGTAGCTCAGTAGGATAGAGCGACTGCCTTCTAAGCAGCAGGTCGCAGGTTCGAATCCTGCCGGGGGCACGAATTACCCAGGATAAGGTGCTTTTCACCCTTTCCTCAACGTGAAAATGTCAGGAAAATCTGACAATTTATTGTGACCAGCAGAGCCTCACCTACATCAAGCCGTGTCCGTTGACACGCCGGTTATGATTTGGCACAGATCTGATCATTGGTGGCATTGCCCTACTCAGTGCTATCTCTAAGGCCCTATACATATAAATTTTATAATTGGCCAAGACCCTTCGTCACCAAACCGGCTCTTCTGATATTTACGGGATAGATACCTGTTTTCCTACACAACCAACGATGTAATTGACTCAATTCCAATGCTTCCAATAATGGATGTGGGTGTAGCTAATTACAGGAGATGGTATATACCTGATTTTAGACATGACTAAATCTGTAACTTTGAGTGAAGCTGTATCTTATAGCTTTGAAACTAATTTGGTTTTACAAAACCACTATTGAGTCAAGAACTCTCCAGTTGGGCTTGCCTGCATAGAGCAATGCTCTGAGTC
>Ga0078972_1001475_pt1 | contig 87637 bp, 78 predicted proteins | sample YelNatPaOPGAMG01_FD_67568 | JGI IMG/M metagenome (GOLD analysis project Ga0078972, IMG submission 67568) | Hot spring thermophilic microbial communities from Obsidian Pool, Yellowstone National Park, USA - OP-RAMG-01 (SPADES assembly) (version 2) | ecosystem: Environmental > Aquatic > Thermal...
TTACCTGCCGTCTTGCGGCCATGTCGATCTTGCCCTCCATATCGGGCAAGCCTTCCGCGCTACGCGCTCAAATTAGCTGAGGCACCACCACCGGCTACGCGCTCAAACTAGCTGAGGCACGCCGCATCCCGACCTGGCAGGGCTGGCTGTACCTATACTGTAACTGCACCTGCGAGCGGCCGGCTTGCCAATGTGTGTACAGCTCGATCAGATCGAACATCTCGATATCTCTTCTCGCCATCAGTGCCCTTTCGTCCGCCGTTCTCCGACGGATCAAGAGCGAACATGTGTGCGAGGCCCGCACCCGGCAGACACGCCGCCCAGGGTGGGGAATTACCTGACAATCAAGGTGGGGAATTCCGTGACGGACAACCCCTCAAACCTGGGGAATTACCTGACTGCTGACACCGGTGGATCAGCAAAGCCAGCCGCTCTCGGCTGGCCCCCTTCGTCAAGGCCGCCAAGACGATCCGCAAGTACCGTGACGGGATCCTCGCCGCCATCAGACTCGGCATCAACAACGGCCGCGCCGAGGGCCTCAACAACGTCGTCCGGCTAATCACCCCACGCGCCTACGGCTTCCACTCCGCCCACGCCGCACTCGCCCTGGTCATGCTCACCTGCGGGCCCATCCAAGGTCGTGTCCTTCAGGCGGTGTAAAAGGGTTCGGACGTAGGTTCCCTCGCAGACCGGCAAGTCTGAAAGGAAGGAGCCCACGTCCGTGTCGAAGAGGATATCGCCTGCGCAGCGGTTGCAGGCTGAGGTTGATGAGGTGTTCGCCGGTGGCGAGGACCTGGCGGGTGCGATCGAGCAAGTTGCGGTGCTTGGCGCCCGGTTGTTGTTGCAGGCCGCGATCGAGGCCGAGGTGACCGCTTACCTTGGCCGGGAGCGTTATGAGCGGGCCGCGGGCTGTGAGGATGCCCGCGCAGGGATGCGCAACGGGTACTGTCCGACCACGGTGAAGACCACCGCCGGGCCGGTGACATTGCAGCGGCCGAAGGTGCGTGGCACCACCGAGCGGTTCGCCTCCCAGCTGTTCGGCAAGGGTGTGACCAAGACCAATGCGCTGGAGGCGCTGGTGATCGCCGGGTTCGTGCGCGGGCTGTCGGTCCGCGACGTGGAGGCCACCTTGACCGAGGCGCTGGGCGAGGCCGCCGCGGTGTCGAAGTCGACGGTGTCGCGGGTGTGCGAGGACATCAAGACTCAGTTCGAGGCGTGGTCGGCGCGTCGGCTCGACGAGGTCGAGCTGGATTATCTGTTTTTGGACGGGTCGCATTTCAAGTACCACGCCAACGCGTCGGCCGAGCCGGTGCTGGCCGCGTGGGGCATCGACACCGACGGCAAACCGGTGTTCGTCGGGCTCGATGCTGCCTCCAGCGAGTCCGGCGACGCCTGGGAAGGTTTCCTCACCGGCCTGGGCGAGCGTGGACTGGGGTGTCCGCTGCTGGTGATCAGCGACGGCGCACCGGGGTTGATCGGCGCGGTGGAGCGCACCATGGGTGCCGCGCTGCGACAGCGGTGTCTGGTGCATCGCGCCAGAAACATCCTTGCCAAGGTGCCCAAAAATGCCCAAGCCGAGGTCAAGGCCGACTACTGGGCGATCTTCGAGGTGCCCGAGAACATTGAGCCTGGCCGCGATGCGGTCGCCTACGTGCACAAGCGCATCGACGCGTTCGAAAAGCGTTGGCGTGACTCGTATCCGGCGGCGGTGCGGTGCCTTCTTGATGACCGTGACTCGCTGACGACCTACCTGCGGTTCCCGCGTGAGCATTGGACCCGGGTGCGGCATTCGAATTTCATTGAGCGAACTTTCGGTGAAACGCGGCGTCGGGTCAAGGTGATCGGTCGGCTGCCCGGTGAGCACTCCTGCCTGAAGCTGGTGTGGGCGGTGCTCGACCGCGCCTCGGCCGGGTGGCGCGGGTTCACCATGACGCCCGCCGGGCTGCGGCTATTGCAGGATCTGCGAAGCTCGCTGCACGACCCGCCGACCCAACTGCCGCAACGCAGCTCGGAAGCCCCCATCGAAGCAGGAGTGGCGCCGACCGATTCTGTCGGCGCCATCGCATAGAATCACAGTCGCAAGCGAGCGGAATCTATGTCCGAACTTTTACACCGCTCCTGGGACGCCACCCCATCCAACTCCGACTCCCGCACGAACGATCACCCTGACGATCCACATTCATGCCGGGAGAGCCAAAAATCGGAGTCCGACAAGCATGACAGCCCGCACCCGCACCCGGCAGGAGTAAAGAGATGGGCTTTCGCTGCGCTAACCGCTCCCGGCCGAGTACGCTGCCCAACGCAACCACATTCGCCCCGCGCCGCGCGGGACCTGCCAGGGCTAAGGGAGGAAATGCGCAATCCTGGTCTTCCGAAGGTTGCAATCTTCGGCGTCACATCTATGGACCAGTTGCCGAGTGCCGAGCAATTGCGCTCGCACTCAGCGCCAACATTTGAAGCGGATTCGTTCGCTTTCTCGCTGTTCGAAAACGACCTCGATCTGGCCCGGATCCTCAAAGAGCTGGACCCCCAGTGCATCGTCACGATCGGCGACATGCACAGCTTCGAGAATCTGATGGCCGCGCCGTACTACGTCCGCAACAAGTGGATCCACAAGGACCGCGCCGGCGACCTGCGCGGCATTGACATGCTGCACTGCTTCCTTGGTGGTGCGCTACCGGGGTACTTTGGCCAGCAGGCGGTCCGCAAGGTCAGCATATACACCCCGGCGTACAACACCGGCCAGCAGCGACTATTGCGGACGTGGCGGTCATTGCAGCGCCAGTCGTACGTCGACTGGGAATGGGTGATCGTCGACGATCACTCGTCAGATCCGGGCACCCTGGAAGCGCTGGAGGAGATTAGGGCCGACTACCGAGTGTCGTTTCATCGCCTCGAAAAACCCAGCGGCAATGTCGGCGAACTCAAAGGCTACCTGTGTTCGGCGGCTTCCGGGGACATCTTCGTGGAACTGGATCATGACGACGTGCTCACGCCGCACGCCATCGGCTGGATTGCAGAGGCCTTCGCCACGCATCCTGAATGCGGTGTGGCATATACCAATTGGTCAGAACAATACGAGGGCAAGCAGGAATTCCACGACTACGGCACGGACTACGCGTTCGGCTACGGCAAGGCGCACTGGGAATGGCATCCGGAAAACTACGCGACCTTCGATAAGGTGGAAACGCAATACTTGGTGCAGGATTCGTTGCGTATCAATGCCAAGACTATCCGCCACATCGTCGGCGTGCCGAACCACATCCGAGCCTGGACCCGCAAGGCATACCATGATGCCGGCGGTTACAGTCGGCTCCATGTGGCCGACGACTACGAGCTTTTGGTGCGCCTCTTCCTGACAACCCGATTCGTGCAAATCCCGCGACTGGGCTACGTCCAGTTCTACAACGCGGGATCGATCGGCAATACCCAGCATTCCCGCAACAAGGAAATACAGCGAATTGTTCGTTTCGTCGCCGGTCACTACGAGCAGCGCATCCACGCGCGTCTTCTCGAGCTGGGAGTCGACGACTTCATCTGGACACCCCACGGCCTGGACTGGAACCGACCCCACCCGGAGCCCGAATCGCATTGCAGCATAGTCCTCCAAAGCTGACCATGTGTCCGATTCGTCGGTTTTTGTGCTCGACAGCCGTAGCGTGAACGTGTTGATTCACTTACGACGCACGCCCTGACCAGCGGCCTGCAACGTGCCATCGCGCGCGGCCATTGCACCGCCGAGGAACTCGACACTGCACACCAACACGAAGCAGACCTCGCGCCCGGCGAACCAGCCACCAACGATCAAGACCCGGACACCAATGCACAGGGTCAAAATTCAGGACGAACCCTCTCTGTCAACCTGGGTTGAGGCACCCGCCCCCTAACATTTAGTGACTCGAGGGCGGGGGTTGGAGCTCGTTTTCCGCACTTCTGGTTCGCCTTTTGGCTCCCCGCGGGATCCTTGTGTCAAGTTGTGTAGACGTTGTGCGGGATGTCGAGCAGGTCGAGGACCAGCGCTTGTAGCTCGGTGACGTGGGGGTGGAAGGTCTGCACGTGGTTTCCGTGCCGGTCGGTGAGGTAGTGGCGGGCCAGCCCGGTGAAGATCTCGAGGATGCGGGCGGCGGTGGGAGCGGCGCAGCCGCGATCTTCGGGATATATCGAGAGTTGTTTTATGCCACGGATTTTCATGGCCTGACGGATCTGGCGTTCAATCAGCGCCTGGACGAGCATGGCGATGAAGTGGCAGCACAGCAGCCCTTCTATGCGGGCGGGGTCGTGCAGGAACATCGGCGCGACCAGCTGGGTGCCCTTCAGCTGGGCGTGGCGTTTCTCCAGGTTGGGCTGGTATTTGTAGGCGGCGAGCAGTTCGGCGTCGGTGAGGTCGCGGTCGTTGCTGATCAGCGGGAAGCAGCCGTCGGAGGCGGCATCGTGAGCGACCTGCTCCTCGTCGACGGTGTAGGCGACGCGGTGGTGGGTGCGGGTGCTGCGGCGGTAGCGGGTGTCGGCGCCGGGTCGGCCGCGTTTTTCCTGCCGGAACCGCTCCTCGACGCGTTCGTCGACACTGACGCGGATCCAGCGGGCGGCGCCGGCCTGCTCGATCGCGGCCATGGCGGCTTGCTCCACGGCCACCGTGGTCTTCATCCGGGTCTTCGGCGAGGCCAGCCGTTGGTTGAGCTCATCGAGGGCGGCGATGCCGCGGGCGATGCGGTCCTGGCGCGCCTCGGCGTCGTAGTCGATCTTGGCCGAGGAGCGGACCCACACGACGCGGTGGCCCTCCGCCGATGGCCGCGGCGCTTCGACGGTGTGCCAGACCTCGTCGGGATCGCCCCGGCGGCGGCCGGGCCGGCGCGCGGCTTCGGTCCAGGCCGGGTCGTGGTCGACGACCCAGTCCCGAAACGCCGCGTCTTCCTTGCGGGAGGCGGGCAGCACGGACAGGAAGCGGCCCCGGTTGCGGTGGATGTGGTCCATGTTGTCGCGGGTGGCGAGCTTGCAGTCGGCGACGTAGAGGAAGTCGCCGCGTCCGAGGAGCGCGACCAGGTGGTCCCAGGTTTCGATGTGGGTGCCGTCGTCGACGGTGTTGCCGTCGGCCATCCGATAGGTGATCGGCACCGCCCCGTCGGCGGTCACGGTGAGGATCCACACCAGCTGTTTCAGGTCGGGACGGTGGTCCTTGGAATGTCCCCACGTGACCTTGGCGGTCCGCTTGCCGCCCCGCGGGCGCCCGTCCGCGTCCGGGTACGCGCCGGTCAGCTTGATCGACGTCGAATCATTGTGCAGTCGTGAGCAATCCACGTCGAACACCCGCACCGCGTCGAGCACCAGCCGGGTCAGCATCGAGGCCCGGTCGGCATCGAAGAGCCGCGCCAGCGTCCGGCCCACCCGGTCGTCGTTGAGCAGGCCCGCCTCGTCGTCGGCGAGCCCGAGCAGCGCCGGGTCGAACGGCGCCGCCCACTCGCCCAGCGCGTACACCGGTTCGCGGCCGATCACCAGGTTGCGCACCACCACCTCGACCGCGGTCGCGGGCGCGAGCCGCAGCCGGGTGTCCTCGCGCGGCAGGTAGGACTCCAGCAGCGCGGCCAGGTGAAGCCGGGCGCAGAACGCGTTGATCACCGGCAGCGGCCCGAGCAGTTCGGTGGCGAGCTCGAACCTGTCCGGCTGATCCACGACCGACCTCCTCGTCCCGACCAGCTTGACAGCTTGATGCGATGAAGGGGCGGGGCCTCCGCTCCTCGTGGCGTTCCCGGCGGATGCTGGGGGTGTTCACTTTCCACGAATCATGGGAGGCCCCTATGAACGAGTATGACGGCAGGCAGTTCGTCGGGATCGATCTGCATCGGCAGCGGTCGGTGATCGTGCGCCAGTCCGAGTCCGGTGAGCAGCTCTCGGCGGTACGGATCGTCAACGACCCGGTGGCGTTGGGACTGCAGCTCGAGGACGCCGGCGCCGACCCCGAGGTGGTGCTCGAAGCCACGTACGGCTGGTACTGGGCGGTCGACGTGCTGCAAGCCCAGGGAGCGCGGGTGCATCTGGCGCATCCGTTGGGCGTCAAAGGATTCCGGTACCGAAGGGTGAAAAACGACGTGCGCGACGCCGCCGATCTGGCCGATCTGCTGCGGATGGGCCGGCTGCCTGAGGCCTGGGTCGCACCACCGGCCACCCGCGAGCTGCGGGAGCTGGTGCGCTACCGGGCCAAGCTGGTGGCGATCCGATCGGGGCTCAAGGCCCAGGTCCATGCCGTGCTGGCCAAAGCCGGGGTGTTGATCGCGGTGTCGGATCTGTTCGGCGCCGGTGGTCGCAAACGGTTGGCCAAGGTGGCGCTGGCCGACGCCTACGCCCAGCGAGTCCGCTCACTGCTGGAACTGATCGATACCCTCGATGGCCACGAGGCGCGGTTTGCTGCGTTGATCGCCACACGACTCGACGCTGACCGCGGCTATCAGGCGATCCAGCAGGTGCCCGGTATCGGACCGGTGCTGGCGGCGGTGTTCGTCGCCGAGATCGGTGACGTGCACCGCTTCGCCAGCCCTGCCCACCTGTGCTCCTGGGCCGGGTTGACCCCGCGCCACCGCGAGTCCGACACCGTCGTGCACCGCGGGCATATCACCAAACAGGGCTCCAAGCTGGTCCGTTGGGCAGCGATCGAGGCGGTGCAGCGCCACCCGACGACGGCCAAGATCGCCGCCGACAAAGACCGCATCGAAGCTCGCCGCGGCAAAAACATCGCCAAGGTTGCTGCGGCACGAAAACTGCTCACGCTGGTCTACTATGGGCTGCGCGACGGCCACATCCGCGCGCTTGACCATGACAAGGCGGCGTGAGCACTCCGGACGCAACCCGCGCGCGGCCGCTTAATTGTCTGACCCCCTTATCGGCGTGGTCGTCCGCTTGATTGACCCCGCGTGTTGCTACCGCACCGCTCCATGCCCATGACCCAGCTGGGCGAAGGGATGACCGGCAGCCGGAACAGTCCGGCCTTGCCCTAAAATACCTGCACACCATCACAGTTGGAGAAGGCCCAAAACCACACACTTGCGCAGGCTGATCTTCCGGCGTCCGCCGAGAGCATGCATCGGGTGAGGGCCGGCATCAAGACCGTTCGTCCTCGCTACGCTGCGGGCGCTGCGTCTTGACCCCGGCCCTTACCCGATGCCGTCTACACGGAGGCCCAAAGCCAGCACAATCCCAGGTCACCGACACCCTGACAGAACCCCGCCCCTTCAGGGATGACCCCGGCCCTTACCCGATGCCGTCTACACGGAGGCCCAAAGCCAGCACAATCCCAGGTCACCGACACCCTGACAGAACCCCGCCCCTTCAGGGATGACAACTATAGGAGCATCACATCCGGGCGCTACCGGCCTTCGGTTGACCGCCCGCAGCCCACTGAAAAACGCACCCTCGCGGCGCATCCCGAACCCTCCACCGCGATCGACTCATGCCCAAAACCGGTCACCACACCGCCGTAGCCGCGCCCACGCCCAATTACACCATCGCCCAACAGCTTCCAACCCCCATCAGCGCATCCCAACAGCGCAGCCACCACCGCCCCGGCCACCGAAAACAAGATCATCACAGCCCGGCTGAAAAATCAGGGTCAGAACATGTTCTAGTTGCAGGCATGCTGGACTTCACGTGTGAGAACATCAGCGTCAAGGACCTCGAGCGGCTGCGCGCAATCTACGAGCCGCTGACCCGATCGGTCCGCGCGCTGATCGACGCCACCATTCGCACCGAAGTGGACGCCGCTACGGTCGCCGCGGCCAAAGCGGAAATCGACTCGGCCACGGCCCGTCTGCGCGGCAAACAACTCGACACTGCGTTCGGCGTCCGCTACCTCGCCAGTGGCGAGCAGATGGCCTGGGGCAACGCCGTGGTCGGGACTCGCAACCCGATCGCGCCACCGTTGGTGATTACCCGGGATGCGTCGGGCAGGGTGTGGTGCGATTTCGAACTAGGCTCCGCGTACGAGGGTCCGCCCGGCCACGTGCACGGGGGAGTGGCGGCGCTGATCCTCGATCACGTGCTCGGCGAGGCCGCCAGCGATGGCATCAACCCGCGATTCACTGGAACCATCACCGTGCGCTATCGACGCGCGACCCGGCTGGGCCGATTGCATGCCGAGGCGACGACCACCCGCCTCGACGGTGTCAAAAGCTTCGCGGCGGGTCATCTCGCCGACGACGAGGGCGTCACCGTCGAGGCCGAAGGGGTGTTCATCACCCCCCGGTGGGCCAGGAAACAATCCGGATCCGGTTAGCCGAAGGCAGGTCTTGCCCGATGGAGAAGGTCATTGCGGTACTGCAGGCCGCCGACCCCGACGATGACTGGTGCGCGCGCCAGCGCGGGCCGGTTGCCGACGCCGTTCTGCGCCTTGGTGTTCCCGGTCTGGCAGTCAATGTCCGCGACAGCGCGGTGCGTGATTCGCTGATGACGCTCACCACCTTGGACCCGCCGGTGGCCGCAGTAGTGAGCCTGTGGACCCAGCAATGCTACGGCGACCAGATCGCCGCGGCGTTGCGCCTGCTGAGTGCAGAGTGCGAGCTGGTGTCGGCCTACCTGGTCACCGAATCGGTCCCGCTGCCGGCGCCGCTGGAAATCGGGCAGCGCACGGCAGGGTTGGCTAATATCGCGTTGTTGCGCCGACCCGCAGGGCTGGACCCGAGCAGCTGGTTGACTCGCTGGCAGAACGACCACACGCCGGTGGCCATCGAAACCCAGTCCATCTTCGGCTACACCCAGAACGCGGTGGTGCGCGCGTTGACCCCGGATGCGCCGCAGATCGCCGGCATTGTCGAAGAGCTGTTCCCGACCGCGGCGATCAGCGACGTGAAGGCCTTCTTCGGCGCCGTCGACGACACCGATCTGGGCGACCGGCTCAGCAAGATGATCGCCAGTACGTCGGCGTTCGGCGCCAACGAGAATATCGACACGGTTCCGACCAGCCGCTACGTCCTTGCGTCACCGTTCGGCGGCTAGCGCCGGCGCTGCTAGCGGGCCGCAGCGGCTTCCAGCTGGGCACCCTCGGCGACAATCGCCCGCAGCGTGCGTCGGCAGCGCCCGCAATCGGCACCGGCCCCGCATGCGGCGGCGATTTCTTTCGATGTCGACGCCCCGCGGGCCACGCAGTCCGACACTGTTTGGCTGGTCGCACCGACACACAGGCACACGTACATCAGCACACTCCCGCAGTCCGTACCACCCGCATGTTAGCCGAGTCTAACCTAACCGGCTTAGCCGAGTCTAACCTAACTCGTTTTTCGCCTGACTCCGCGCCGCCACGCCGACCTTGGACCGCACAGCACGTCGCTCGGCTGCACTAGATTGAGACCGACAGCCACCGGGGTGTTAGGCCCCGACCCCACCTGACCGCCTTCGTAAGGAGCGATCATGCACGGTGATCCCGACGTTTTGCGTATGCTCAACGAGCAGTTGACCAGCGAGCTGACCGCTATCAACCAGTACTTTCTGCACGCCAAGATGCAGGAGAACTGGGGTTTCACTGAGCTTGCCGCCCGCACGCGCGCGGAGTCCTTCGACGAGATGCGCCATGCCGAAGCGGTCACCGACCGTATCTTACTGCTCGACGGTCTGCCGAACTATCAGCGGATCGGCTCGTTGCGAGTGGGTCAGACGTTGCGCGAGCAGTTCGAAAGCGATCTTGCGCTGGAGTTCGAGGTGCTCAACCGGCTCAAACCCGCAATCATCCAGTGCCGGGAGCGGCAGGACAGCACCACCGCGAACCTCTTCGAGAAGATCGTGGCCGACGAAGAAGACCACGTCGACTACCTGCAGACGCAGCTGGAGCTGATGGACAAGCTGGGCGAGGCGCTGTACTCGGCCCAGTGCGTCGCCCGGCCGCCCACGGTGTAAGCCGCGAGGCGCCGCGACCGGACTGGTCTCGCCGGGTTGTCGCGCAACGGGATTGGCAGCGGGTGGCGTACCATCGCGGCATGAGCCGAATCGGAACATTCGCTGACGACGATCTGGTCGGCTGGTATTCCAAATCTCCGGAACTCGGCAGCGCGATCGCCGGTTTCAGCGACGCCGTGTACAACCGCAGCCGGTTACCGATGCGCACCCGCGAACTGGCCCGGATGGTCATCGCGCACCACAACCAATGCGCGGTCTGCGTCAACACCCGGGACGGCGACGGACCCGCCGCCGGTGTGGACGAAGAACTCTACGCGCACGCGTTGGAGTGGCGCACGTGGCAGGGCTACAGCGAGCAGGAGCGGCTGGCCGCCGAATTCGCCCATAGGTTGGCCACCGAGCACACGGTGCTGCGCGACGACGAAGACTTCTGGGCCCGCTGCCGCGACCACTTGACCGAGGAGCTGCTCGCCGACCTGGCGTTGTCGTGCGCGCTCTGGATAGGAATGGGTCGGGTGCTGCGCACCCTGGACATCGGTCAGTCGTGCACACTCACGTTGCCCCGTCGGGCTTGACCCGCGCCGCGTGACCACCGCCCCACGGGCCGCCGCGGCGATCGCCCAACTGGAGGCCGAAGGAGTGGACGCGGTGATCGGTACCGTCGTCAATCCTGCCGGACTCACGTTGGCCAAGACGGTTCCGATCCGTCGAACCACCACATTCGCCGATCCCGGGGTGGGTGCTAGCCCGGTGTGGCATGGTTTCGCCATCGACCAGAGCGGAATCGCTTGCACCGACGACGTCAGGGTCGTCGGTGATCAGCGCATCCGCATCGACCTGTCGGCGTTGCGCATCATCGGCGACGGGTTGGCCTGGGCGCCCGGCGGGTTCTTCGAGCAGGACGGCACCCCGGTTGCGCTATGCAGCCGCGCAACGCTGGGCCGTCTCGAGGCAGCGCTCGCCGAAGCCGGCCTGGGCGCGATGATCGGTCACGAAATCGAGTTCGTGCTGGTCAACCCGGACGGTAGCCGGCTGCCGTCGACACTGTGGGCCCAGTACGGACTCGCCGGTGCACTCGAGCACGAGGGGTTCCTGCGCGGTGTCGTCGCCGCCGCCACCGCGGCGGGTGTGGGCATCGAGCAATTCCACGCCGAGTACGGGGTCAACCAGTTCGAGATCTCGTTGGCGCCGCAGCCGCCGGTCGCCGCCGCCGACCAGCTGGTGCTGACCCGAATAATCGTTGGCCGGGTGGCGCGAGGCCATGGCCTGCGGATCAGCCTGTCACCGGCGCCTTTCGCCAACAGCGTGGGTTCGGGTGCGCACCAACATTTTTCACTCACAGCGGCGGACGGTCCGCTGTTTTCCGACAGCAACAGCCCGCGGGGCATGACCGCGGCGGGTGAAAGCGCGCTGGCGGGTCTGCTGCACGGGCTGCCCGACGCACAAGCCGTGCTGTGCGGCTCGATCGTGTCCGGACTGCGGCTACGACCGGACAACTGGGCCGGCGCATACGCCTGCTGGGGCACCGAGAACCGTTCAGTGGCAATACGATTCATCCGTGGTGGTCCGGCCAACCCGTACGGCGGCAACGTCGAGGTGAAGGTGGTCGACCCGTCGGCCAACCCTTATTTCGCCTCGGCGGCGATCCTCGGCCTGGCGCTGGACGGCATCAACCGCGACATCGCGCTGCCGCCGGAGACAACCGTGGATCCCGCCAGTCTCTGCGACGCCGATCGCGATCGTGCCGGGATCGTGCTGCTGCCTCAGGCTCAGTCTCGCGCCATCGCCGCGCTCGACGGTTCGGCCCGGATGCGCGAGATCCTCGGCAATTCCGTGGTTGACGTGCTGGTCGCGGTCCGCCGTCTCGAGCAGGACCGCTACGCCGATCTGAACGCCGTGCAGCTTGCCGACAAGTTCCGGATGGCCTGGAGTGTGTGACGGTGGCTGATGGCGGCGAATCCGCTTTGACGCGCCATATCGCCGAGGTGCCATTGATCGATCAGCACACCCACGGCTGCTGGCTGACGAAGGGGGACCGCTCGCGATTCGAGAACGCGCTCAACGAGGCCAACACCGAACCGCTAACCTACTCGGGCTTCGACTCGCAACTCGGTTTTGCCGTGCGGACCCATTGCGCGCCGCTTCTCGGCCTGCCCCACCACGCTGACCCGCAACACTATTGGCAGCGCCGCTGTCAGTTGGGCGAGTCCGAGCTGGCGCGACTGTTTCTGCGGGGAGCCAGGGTCACCGACTGGCTGGTCGACACCGGCTTCGCCGCGGGGGTAGCCAGCCCCGCAGAGCTGGCCGAACTGTCCGGCGGACGCGCCCACGAGGTGATTCGGCTGGAGCAGGTGGCCGAGCAAGCCGCAGCCGCCGACGGCGACTACGCGTCGGCGTTCGCGCAGATTTTGCACCTCCGCGCGGCCACGGCGATCGCCACCAAGTCCATTCTGGCCTACCGAGGCGGATTCGACGGCGATCTGTCCGAGCCGTCGACGGCAGAGGTCGCCGAGGCTGCCGCGCGGTGGCGCGATAGTGGCGGCATTGGGTTGCGCGCTCGGGTCCTGCTGCGTTTCGGACTGCACCAGGCGTTGCGGCTGGGCAAGCCGCTGCAGTTCCACGTCGGCTTCGGCGACCGGGACTGCGATCTGCGCACGGCCAATCCGCTGTATCTGATCGACTTCTTGCGCCAATCAGGCGATACCCCGATTGTGCTGCTGCACTGCTATCCCTACGAGCGCGAAGCTGGTTATCTGGCGCAGGCGTTCAACAACGTCTATGTTGACGGCGGGCTGAGCATCAACCATCTGGGCGCCCGCGCTCCCGCGTTCATCGCCCGCCTGCTGGAGCTGGCACCGTTCAGCAAGGTCGTCTACTCCTCGGACGGCTTTGGTCCGGCGGAGCTGCACTTTCTCGGTGCTACGCTGTGGCGCAACGGTATTCATCGAGTTCTGAGCAGTTTTGTCGACAATGGCGACTGGAGCGAGGCCGACGCCGTGCGAGTCGTCGACCTGATCGCGCACACCAACGCCGCGCGCATATACCGGTTGGCTTCGGGTTAAGTGGCCATCGACCATTCCGGACCCAGCGCCACCGGCAACGTCGACCAGCCCCGTAGCACCCGGGTGTCCCGCCGGCTGCCCATGCCGGCCAACCGCACTTCGGGAAACCGGTCGAAGAACGCCCGCAGACCCACCTCGCCTTCTGCACGGGCCAGTGCCGCACCCAGGCAGAAGTGCCGTCCTGCGGAGAACGCGAGATGTCGGTTGGCGTTGACTCGTTCGATATCGAAGCGATGCGGGTCGACGAAGACGACCGGGTCGCGGTTGGCGGCGGCCAGATAGACCACCACCAGTTCGCCCCGCCGGATGGGTCTGCCCGCCAGCTCGACGTCGTCGAGCGCAGCCCGGGCAGTGAGCTGCACCGGCGATTCCAGGCGCAGGATCTCCTCAACGGCGTTGGGCCACAGCTGCGGACGTTGTTGCAGCGCGTGTAGCTGCTCGGGGGCATCCAGCAGCATCCGGATTCCGTTGCCCAACAGGTTCACCGTGGTCTCGAACCCGGCGGCCAGCACCAGCCCCGCGATCGCCTGAAGTTCGCTTTCGTCCAAACGCTCTTCGGGCGAGCCGTTTTCGGAAGCAACGATCAATTGACTCATCAAGTCGTCGCCGGGTGTGCGGCGCAACTGGCGAAGATGCCCGGTCAGCCACAGAGTGAAACCCGCGATCCCGCGCTGGACACGGCGATATTGCCGCCACGGCAGGCCGACGTCCAAGGCCGGGGCGGCCAGCTCGCCGAACTGCAGGATTTCGCTGCGGTCGCGGTCAGGTACCCCCAAGATGTCGCTGATGATCGCCACCGGGAGCTGGGAACAGTACCGGTCGATGACGTCGACTGCCCCGGACTGGCCGGCGAGCTGATCCAACAACGCCGTCGCGGTCTGCTCGACGCGGTCCCGCAACGCGGCAACCGCCCTCGGGGTGAACACCGCTGACACCGTCTTGCGGTAGCGGGTGTGATCCGGCGGTTCGACAGCCAGCAGCGACGGCGGCCGCAGCGGATGAAGCAGATCGTCGCGGGCGTGGCGCTCCAGCCAGCGTAACGGCGCTGGCAGGTTCGATCCGAGCATCAGCACCCGGAAGTCGTCCGACCGCAGCACCTCGGACGCGACCGCGTGGTCCACCGTGAGGTAGCTCAGGCGGGCACGCACCAGCGGTCCGAGCGACCGTAGTTCTTCGTAGAAAGCCACCGGGTCGGCTTTCACCGCAGGATCGGCGACCAACCGCCCCTGCGGATCACCGCGACGAGCGCCGACGGAGGCCACCTCGCGGATAAAGCCGTGCATAGCAAACCAGTGCAACCGCTCTCTCACGACCAGGGCCTTCCTCGGTGGGTACGCGCCACTAGCCTAAGGCGCGTCGTGGTGCGGGTCGACAATGCGCAAAGCTCAGGACGCCTCGGCTACTTCCTTGACGCGCTGCAGTGTCTTGGTCATGTCACGGATGTTGCGACGCTGACGCAGAAATCCGCCGAATACCCAGTAATAGAGAGTGGTCAGCGGCGACGAAGTGAGCTGGAACGACTCGGTCACCTCGGTGCCGCCTTCGGTGGGAGACAATCGATAATGCCAATGGTTTACCGGTCTGTCTCCCACGAGCACGTCGAAGCCGAATTCGCGGCCGGGTTCGCACGCGGTGACCCGGCACGTCGTCCAGTACACCGGGCCGATCTCGTTGCGTCTGACGTGGCCGCGGAAACGCGCCCCGACGGCAGGCCCGGTAGCTCCGTCAAGCCATTCCGCTTCGAACGTCTCCGGGGAGAACCGCCCTATGTTGCGAACATCCGCGATCAGATCCCAGATCTTGTCCGCGGGTGCCGCGATATGAACCGTCGCTGACCCTTGCATGACCTGATCCAAGCACGCCCAGGCCCGGGCGGCACCCGAATACGGTCGGCGCGAATCAAGAAATCGGCGCGCTGGGCAGTGCGGCTTCCTCGGAGTTAACCTGATGTGTGGCCGAGGAGCTGCGCGCATCGTCGCCGGGCCGCAGCGAGTGGCTTCGCACGCCGGCGGCGCGCGCACTGCTGACCGGTGCGCTGTCGATGTCGCTGACGCTGGGTGGGGCGTTTCTTGCCGTCGACCGACTCCATTCCTCGCCTGCTGCCGCGGTGGAGCATAACGCTCATCCGGTCTCCGACGAGCAAACCCAGGCCGAGGTGGTCGAGCAGGCAAAACGCCTGGTCGCCGCCGCCGGGCTGCAGAATGCGACGGCCGGCTACCTGCTGATGTCGTGCAAAGACCGCGACAGCCCGCCGTACCAGGGCGCGGTCTACCTGAACTTCGCCCTACCCGCCGGCGCTCACACCGACACGTACTTTCAGGGCATCTTCGAGCACATCGCCGCGACGATGGTTGCCCGCGGCTGGCACGAGGGCACACCACCCAACCAGCACGCGTTCGGCAAGACCCTGTCCAACGACGGCGTCACCGCCGTCGTCTATCGCGACGACGACCACCCCAACCTCGGTGTCGCGCGGCTCTACGGTCAGTGCCGGGATATGACCGACCATCGCAGCGACACCACGGGATGGGTCGATATCACCGACCAGATCCGCTAACACCTGCTCTTGACGGATCACCCACCGTCAGGCGGCGCCCAGATGGCTCTGCAGGTCGGGCTTCATCGCCTGCAGCTGTGCGCCCCAGTACTCCCAGCTGTGCGTGCCGTTAGGCGGGAAGTTGAATACCGCGTTGTGCCCGCCGGCGGCGTTGTAGGCATCTTCGAACTTGATGTTGCTGCTGCGCACAAAGTTCTCCAGGAACTCGGCCGGGACGTTGGCGCCGCCCAACTCGCTCGGGGTGCCGTTACCGCAGTAAATCCACAGCCGGGTGTTGTTGGCGACCAGCTCCGGAATATGCAGAGACGGGTCGTTGCGCTGCCAGGCCGGGTCGTCCGGCGGGCCCCACATGTCCACGGCCTTGTAGCCGCCCGCGTCGCCCATCGCCAAGTTGATCAGGGACGGCCCCATCCCCTGGGAGGGGTCCAGCAGCGCCGACAGCGAGCCCGCGTAGATGAACTGCTGCGGGTGATAGACCGCCAAGATCAGCGACGACGCTCCAGCCATCGACAGTCCGACCGCGGCACTGCCGGTCGGCTTGACGTTCTGGTTGGCCTGCAGGTACTGCGGCAGCTCGCTGGTCAGGAAGGTCTCCCACTTGTACGTCTGGCACCCCGCCTTACCACACGCCGGGGCGTACCAGTCGCTGTAGAAGCTCGACTGCCCGCCCACCGGCATGACTATCGACAGACCCGACTGGTAGTACCACTCGAATGCTGGAGTGTTGATATCCCAGCCGTTGTAGTCGTCCTGGGCGCGTAGACCGTCGAGCAGGTACACCGCGGGCGAATTGGAGCCGCCGCTTTGGAATTGGACCTTGATGTCACGGCCCATCGCCGCTGACGGAACCTGCAAGTAGACGACCGGCAGACCGGGCCGGGAAAACGCCTTCGCCGCCGCCGAACCACCGGCCAAGCCCACCAGGCCCGGTAACGCAGCGGCCGCAACAGCGGCGATTGTCAGCCGCCGGACCCAGCCGGACACCTTCTCGCTCACGTCTATCATTCCTCATGCCCCTTGTCCTATGCCGTCGTGCGCCCTGCGCAGAATTTACCTTCTGCTGGGGCCGATGTCGATCACAGCGCAAAGGCGTTTCGGTCGGCGATCGGCCCCCGCGAGCTGCCCAGCTACCGTGACAGCAGGCCCACCGCCTCCACTGTGGCTACCGTTGTCCGCCTTTGTCGGCGTTGCCCTCGACAGGTGCCCGGCAGCCGAATAGTTGCCGTGCGGTCGGTACCCGGGCGGCCGATGGTGCGATGCCCGCGTAGGCTCACCCGGGTAAACCACGACGAGCATGCCGTCCCGGGTTGGGGCGCGATTGAGGTGCGTAGTTGGACACGGTGCTTGGGCTGGCGCTGACGTCGACCGCCGCGGGCTGGGTGCTCGTCGAAGGCCGTGACGCCGAGGGCGCCATCGTTCAGCACGGGGACTTGACGGTGCGCACCGGCGGGGGAGCTCACGCGACCAGGGCTGCGCAGCAGGTCGCTGCCGCGGTGCTGCACGCCCGGGCGCAAGCGGCACGGCACCCTTGGCGCGTCCGGGTGATCGGTTTGACGTGGGGCGACGCCGCGGCTACCGAGGCCGCGCTGCTCCTGGAGTCGTTGACCGCGGCCGGGTTGGACAACGTGGTGCCGGTACACGCGCTGCAAGCCGCCGAGCTGTTGACACCGGAGTTCACCCAAAGCCGGTCCGCGGTGGCGTTGGCCCACGGAGCAGCTCGGGCGTCGGTTCGCCACCCGGGGTTCACCGATCCCGAGTTTGTCGAGTCGATCGACAGCGGTGTCGTCGCGTCGGCGCCGGCGCGTGCGCGGGGTTACGCCGGAGCGATGACCATGCTGGCGGCCGGGGCGATCCTCTTCGTGGCGTCGCTGTCGCTGGCCGTGGGGTATCGGCTGCTCCCGGTCCGTCCATCCGCACCGGTGGAACAGGAAGCGCACCGGTGGACGTCGCGGCCGGCCGTCGCCGACGTGGTCACCCCGGCATCGCCGCCACCCGCTTTGGCCGCGCCACCCCCGCAGCCCGCACCGGAACCGGCCCTCCCTGCCGAACCGGTGCCGGTCGACCCGTTGCGCGGCGTCGCGGACGAGCCGCCGATCGACCCGCCTGCCGCCGAACCGGAACTGCCACCGCCGCCAGACGCTGCGCCGCCGGCGCCGAATCCGCAGCCGCTTCTGACCAGGCTGTTGGAGCGCCTGCGCGGCGAACAGCGGGACCCGGACCCCGATGGACCGGGCGCGCCGGCCGACCCGGGCGCCCCCTCGCCGTAGGCCAGTCGCCGCGTCGGCCGGCAGCTCCGCGACCTCGGCCCGGTATTCGGCCCAGTATGCTGTCGGAGTGCAACCTCCCGCACCGGGCGTCCCACCGCAACCCGGCCAGCCGCCCCACGATCCCCGCGCGCAGTCCGAGCCCGCCTACGGCTGGCAAACACCCGCGGGATACGGACCGTACACCGGTCCGGGCCACTGGCCGCCGGTGGGTCCGGGCTACGGCGGGCTGCCCGGCTACGGACAGCCGCCCCCCTACGGCCCCGGTGGTTACCGTCAACCCAGCGGCCCGAGTAGCCAGCAAATTGCGCTGTGGATCACGCTCGGTGTGGTCATCTTCCTCGGTCTGATCGGGGCCATCCTCACTCTGACGCTGCTGATAGACATCGGCAGCGCCGTCACCCGCGTCTCGAACCTCTGCAACCAGTACGGCGGCCAACTCTCCGCCCTGTGCAAACAATCGCTGCGAAACCGCGGCGTCAGAGTCCCTGCGGCCGCCGTGGTCTACCTCCTTTTCATGATCTTGGGCAGCCTGGCAGCGCTAGGTGGCGCGCTGCTGATGCTGTTCAAGAAGCTCTTCGGCCAGTTCTTGATCCTCGGCGGCGGGTTGATGGTGCTGCTGTTCGCGATCGTGTGTGCCGTGCAATACGGCGGCACCGGGCGGATCACGTACGACCTGATCGCCGGCGTTGTCATCGCCAGCGCCGGCGGCCTGCTGCTGCTGCCACAGATCCGCCAGCTCCTGGGTCTGCCGCCGCCTGATACCGGTGGATATCCCTACCAGCCCGGCGGGGTACACCGCGCGTCCGGTGCGCCATACCCGGGCGCTTATGGCCAGTATGGCCAGCCGGGACCCGGCGGCTATCCGCCGCCGCAGTGGTGAGCGGCTCGCCACGGCTCTAGTACCGCAGCACCGCCGTGCAGTAGTAGTTGTCGGCAAACGACGGCTGGCCCAGCGCGGCTGGAATTGACGGTAACCCGTTGTCGGCCAGCAACACGCTCAACGGGGTGCGGGTCGGCTGCCAGCCGTGACCGGCCAGGTAGGTTGCCACGTCGTGGCGCTCGCCGTCGTAGCCGAGCTCGGAGAACTCGATGTCGAACCCGTGGTCGCGCCATCGAGCCGTGACGGCATCCATGACGTACTGGGCCTGCACGCTGTCGGCTGCCGTCGGGTTGACGAAGATCTCCGCAGCCAGCCGGCTGCCATCGGCGCTGAGACGGGTGATGTTGTCCAGCAACCGATCCTGCGCGTCTGGCGGCAAGAAAGCCAGCAACCCCTCGGCGATCCAGGCGGTCGGCCGGTCGGGATCGAAGCCCGCCTCCCGCAACGCGGTGGGCCAGTCATTTCGCAGATCGATCGGCACCGCCCGCAGGTCGGCCGTCGGCTCGGCGCCCAGCCCGGCAAGCGTCGCGGTCTTGAACTCGACGACTTGGGGCTGGTCGATCTCGAACACCGTCGTGCCGGCGGGCCACGGCATGCGGTAGGCACGTGCGTCCAGACCGGAGGCCAAGATCACCGCCTGCCGGATGCCCGCCGCAGTCGCGTCGCGGAAGAACTCGTCGAAGTAGCGCGTCCGCGCCGCCAACAGGTCGGTCATCCGCTGCAATCCCCAGGGTGCGTCGGGGGCGTCGACGTCGGCCGGGTCGAGTTGGCCGGTGGCCCAGCGAGTGAAGAAGTCGATGCCCACGGCCTTCACCAGCGGTTGGGCGAACGGGTCGTCGATCAGTGGGTCGGACGTGTTGGTGGCCACGGCGCGAGCCGCGGCCACCATCGTGGCGGTGGCCCCGACGCTGGTTGCCAGATCCCAGGTGTCGTTGTTACTACGTTGCATGATCTACCTCCGGACGGGCGAGGCCGCGGCACACCCTAATTAGTTAGCTACGTTAAGGAACTATCTCCGAGAGTACACCGTCGCGGTGAGGGGACACGTCAGCCGGTGAATCCGCGCGCGACCTCGGCGGCCATGCTCAGCGCGGCGAGGTGATCGTCGACGGACGCCAACCCGGCGCCCATGGTGTTGATCGACACGTGCGAGGCGCCGGCATCGGCCCAGTCACGCAGGTCTGCACCGAGCGCATCGGGGCTGCGACTCCAGGAAACCCGGCCCTCCATGGCGATGCCGGCCGGGTCCCGGCCAGCCGCGGTGGCGCCTTGACGCACCGACTCCAGTGCCTGCTCGAGTTTCGGGCCGGGGCTGGCCATCGGGAACCATCCATCCCCGAGGCGGCCGGCGCGCCGACAGGCCCGCGGCGAGGACGCCCCGAACCACACCGGGATCGGCCGCTGGGTGGGCAGCGGTGCCAGTCCGGCGCCGGTCACCCGGTGAAAGCGCCCGCGGTAGGTGACGCTCTGCTTGGTCCACAGCGTGCGCATGAGGTCCACCTGCTCCTCGCAGCGACGCCCGCGCGTGGAGAAGTCTTCGCCGAGCGCCTCGTATTCCACCGCGTTCCAGCCGAGGCCGACGCCCAGCCGCAGCCGGCCACCGCTGAGCAGGTCCACCTCGGCGGCTTGTTTGGCAACCAGCACGGCCTGGCGCTGCGGCAGGATCACGATGCCGGTCACCAGCTCCAGCGAGGTGGTGACGGCCGCCAGGTAGCCGAACGTCACCAGCGGCTCGTGGAACGTGCTGTACAGGTCATAGGGTCCGTTCCAGCCTGGGTGGACTTCCGGGTCTGCGCCGACGACGTGGTCGTAGGCGAGCAGGTGAGCAAACCCGAGCCCTTCGACGTGTTGGGCGTAGGCCCGTATCGCACCGGGGTCGGCGCCGATTTCGGTCTGCGGGAACACCGCACCTATGCGCATCTGAATAACCTCCCAGTCAGTCACTCGTGCTTGGCGCGCCGGGCGGTAAACGACACGGTCACCTCGTCGGCCACCTTCAACGAGCCCATCAGCAGCGAATACGGCTTGACACCGAAATCGGATTGGCGCACTGCGGCTTCGGTTGACAACCGCCAGGTGTCGCCGAGATCCGTTGTACGAAGGTCGATGAGCTGATCGCGGGCTTGGCCGTGGATGCACAGTGTCCCGGTGAGACGGTACCCACCGGGACTCTTCTCGATGGTGTCGGTGTCGAAGCTGATCTCGGGAAAGCGGCGGGCGTCCAACGCCTTCAACGCGTTCGACCGCACCAGCGCCTTCTCCGGGCCGGACAACGCCTTGACGCCCCCGTCACCGTGCAGCACCGCGAGCGAATCCACCTGTACCCTCAGCGCCGCCCGGATCGGCACCTCGCGGGCCCACTGCACCGTTGCGCGCCAGCGGTTCATCGCGATGGTCAGTCGATGGCCCATTATCGCAGCCCGGCCGGTGACTCCGGTGCGCACACGCAACTCGCCGTCGGATGCCTGCAGGATCCACTGTGTGCCGGCCACACCTTACGGTAGCGGGCGGCTGCCCTACATCGTGAGCACGATGCGGTAGCGCGGTCGGCCCTGCTCCATCGCCGCGTAGGCGGCGGCCGCCTCGGCCAGCGGTCGCTGCTCGATCCAGGCACGCACGCCCGACAAGACCGCGAACCGCATGGTTTCTTCGACGTCGCGAGCGGTGCCCGACGGCTGACCCTTGATGCCGGCGCCCGAGGTGATCAGCTGAATCGGGCTGACCGGCAGCGGCTCCGCGGTGACACCGATCGCGACCAGTTCCCCACGAGGGAGCAGCCCGCCGACTGTTTCCGCCATGGCCGTGGAATTTCCGGCAGTGGCCAAAACCACCGAGACCCCGCCCAGTGCGCGCAGGGCTTCGCTGACGTCACCGCTGGTGGAGTCGATGTAGTGGTGGGCGCCGAGCTCGCGCGCGTCGTCTGCTTTGCCGGTGCCACGGTTGATCGCGATCGTCTCGAAGCCCATCGCCCGGCAGAACTGCAGCCCGAGGTGCCCGAGACCGCCGACGCCGAGAACCGCGACGCGGTCGCCCGGCATGGCCTTGGTGTTGCGGAGTGCGTTGTAGGTGGTGACTCCGGCGCAGCCCATCGGCGCAGCTTCAGCGAAAGCCAGCTCGGACGGAATCCGGTCCAGCGCAGTGGCCGGCACCGTCACCGATTCGGCATAGCAGCCCGGGTATTGCCAGCTGGGCACTTTAAGATTCACGCAGTGAATGAGGATGCCCTTTCGGCAGGGAACGCAATGGTTTCAGTTACCTCCGAACCATCCGACCGCGACCCGATCGCCGACCGCGAAAACCGACACACCGTCGCCGATTTCGGCGATCGTCCCGGCGATTTCGTGACCAAGCGTCAACGGGTCACGACATGTTCGGGCATCCGCCGTTGACAAAGGCACGATCGGTGCCACAGATCCCGCATGCGGAGGCGTCGATTCGTACCTCGTCACGACCCGGTGAAACGGTGTCGGCGTCGACAACTTTAAATGGGCCGCCGGCAGACTTTATCTGGACAGCTCGATGGGTCGACACATAGCTTCCAAGTGTTTTAATGAGCCACAGGGCATTTCGCCGTGTGATAGTCGACCTGCCAGTGCTTGATACCGTTGAGCCAGCCGGAACGCAGCCGCTCGGGGGAACTGATCGGCGTTAGGTCAGGTATCTTGTCGGCGATTGCGTTGAAGATCAGGTCGATCGTCATTCGCGCCAGGTTGGCGCCCATGCAGTAGTGCGCCCCCGTGCCGCCAAAACCCACATGCGGGTTGGGATTGCGCAAAATGTTGAAGGTGAATGGGTCGTCGAAAACGTCCTCGTCGAAGTTGGCCGAACGGTAAAACATCACCACCCGCTGGCCCTTTTTGATCTGCACACCGGACAGTTCGTAGTCTTGTAGCGCGGTGCGCTGGAACGACGTGACCGGAGTTGCCCACCGCACGATCTCATCGGCCGTCGTGACCGGGCGCTCCCTCTTGTACAACTCCCACTGGTCAGGATAGTCGGTGAAGGCCATCATCCCCTGGGTGATGGAATTGCGGGTGGTCTCGTTACCGGCTACAGCCAACAGGATGACGAAAAACCCGAACTCGTCTTCGGAAAGCTTGTGCCCGTCGACATCGGCCTGAACCAGCGTGGTAACCAAGTCCTGGCCCGGGTTCTTCACCCGATCGGCGGCCATCTGCATGCCGTAGGTGATCAGGTCGAGCGATGCGCTGATGGCATCGTTGCTCGCGAACTCGGGATCCTGGTCGCCGACCATCTGATTGGACCAGTGGAAGAGCTTCTTGCGGTCTTCCTGGGGAACACCCATCAGTGCGGCGATGGCCTGCAACGGCAACTCGCACGCCACCTGCTCGACGAAGTCGCCGGAGCCCTCGGCCGCCGCCGCTTCGACGATGCGCTGTGCACGTTCGTTTAGCTCCTCGCGCAGTCGCTCGACCGCGCGCGGTGTGAAGGCTCGTGAGACGATCTTGCGCAACCGCGTGTGCTGCGGCGCATCCATGTTGAGCAGCACGAATTTGCCGCGCTCAATCTGCTCGCCCACGGTGCCTTCCTTGTAGCGCGGCAGCGCCGTCTTTTGCAGGCTGGAGAAGACGTCGCTGCGCAGCGAGATCTCCTTGACGTCCTTGTGTTTAGTGACCACCCAGAAGCCGCCGTCGTCGAACCCTCCCGTACCGAGTGGCTGTTCGTTCCACCAGATCGGCGCGACGCGGCGCATCTCGGCAAGTTCGTCGACGGGCAACCGTTCGGCGTAGATGTCGGGGTCGGTGAAATCGAACCCGGGAGGCAGATTAGGAGCCGGCATCGGTCACTCCTTGAATACGAACTGATATGACGCGTTCTGGCCCAGTAAAGCATCGGGACCGCCCCGAAGGAACAGGTTTTCGCCGGATTGTCACCGCCGAATTGAAACGTGTTCTCGCCGGCGCCGCCGCCCAGCGCCGATACGGTCTTGCGGTCGGGCCTGCACTCGTTATGCTTTGCTGCAGACCGAGCACATAACGCCTGGGGATCAACCATGACTCGTGAACTCTTCCTCGCCGCCGCGGTCGCGGGCGCTGCGATCGGGATGGCGCCGGCGACTGTCGCCGACCCGCAGCACTACGACGGCGACGTGCCGGGGATGAACTACGACGCATCGCTGGGTGCACCCTGTGACAACTATGAGCGATTCATCTTCGGCCGGGGCCCCAGCGGTCAGCCCGAGGCCTGCCATTTCATCATCAACCAGTTCCCGGCCGCGCAGTCCGGTTTCTGGGTGATCTCCTACCCGTTGCACGGAGTCCAGCAAGTAGGGGCACCCTGCGAGAACACCCGCGGTTCAGCGGCACAGACGCCCGATGGGCTGCCGATGATGTGCACGGAACACGGGTGGCAGGTCGGACAGCTGACCGGCGGCGGATTCCCCCTCGTCGGCGGCGGGTTCCCGTCGGACACCGGCGTCACCGACTAGAGGATCGCCCATTCGGCAAGAACGCCGACGACGAATAGTCCCGGTTACCTGCTCAGATGCTGGCCGCGGCGTTGAGTTCATCGAGCCGCTGGGTCGCCTCCAGGTACTCTTTCACCCACCGCGCGATGACCGTTGCCGTCTTCTCCACCTTGGTCAGCTGCCCGACCACCTGACCGACCGGATTGAACGCGACGTCGACGCTCTCATTCGGGTACTTCTGCGTCGCAGCGACGGCCATGCCGGAGACCATGTACTGCAACGGCATGCCGAGCGGCTTGGGGCTGCCGGGCTGCTCCCAGGCTTCGGTCCAGTCGTTGCGCAGCATCCGGGCGGGCTTGCCGGTGAACGAGCGACTGCGCACGGTGTCGCGGCTGGTCGCCTTGGCGTACGCCGCCTGCTGGACCGGGGTGTTCGATGCTTCCTCGACCATCAGCCACTGTGAGCCGGTCCAGGCGCCCTGCGCGCCCATCGCCAGTGCCGCGGCGATCTGCTGGCCGCTAGCGATGCCCCCGGCGGCCAGCACCGGTAGCGGCGCGACCTCCTGGACGACCTGCGGCCACAACACGATCGAGCCGACCTCCCCGCAGTGGCCGCCGCCCTCACCGCCCTGGGCGACGATGATGTCCACCCCGGCGTCGGCGTGCTTGCGCGCCTGTGAAGGCGAACCGCACAAGGCGGCGACCCGGCGGCCGGAGTCGTGCACGTGCGTGATGATGTCGGCTGGCGGCGTGCCGAGCGCATTGGCGATCAGCGTCATCTTCGGGTGCTGCAACGCCACCTCGACCTGCGGGGTGGCCGTCGCCTCGGTCCAACCCAGTAACCGCAGGGTGTTTTCGCTGCTCTCGTCGACCGGGACGCCGTGGTCGGCCAGGATCTTGCGGGCGAAGTCCAGGTGCGCCTGGGGCACCATCGCCTGCAGGGTCTTGGTGAGCTCGTCGGGGGACAACTGTGCATCCATGCCTTCGTACTTGTTGGGGATCACGATGTCGACGCCGTAGGAGTGGTCGCCGATGTTCTCGTCGATCCACTTGAGCTCGATCTCCAGCTGCTCCGGTGTGAAGCCGACCGCACCGAGCACCCCGAAGCCGCCGGCTTTGCTGACCGCGACGACCACATCGCGGCAGTGGGTGAAGGCAAAGATCGGGAACTCGATGCCGAGGTCGTCGCAGAGGGGAGTGCGCATGCCTGACTCCTTACCGGGGCGGTACCGGACAACAGGTTAATTGAAACGTGTTCTAGTTTAGTACGGATCCACTTCGCTGTGGCCGTCGTATTGAGATTCCCCAGGAGGCAGTCATGCCCGTCCGCGTCGCTCTCATCGGCACCGGCAATGTCGGCCGGCTCGCGCTGGGCCAGCTCATCGCCGATCCACGCTTCGATCTGACCGCCGTCTGGGTCTCGTCGCAGGCCAAGCTCGGCAAGGACGCAGGGGAGTTGGCCGGGCTGGACGTCGTGACCGGTATAGCCGCCACCAACGACCTGGACGCGCTGCTGGCCACCCGGCCGGCATGCGCGGTGTACTGCGCGATGGCCGACAACCGCACCGCCGAGGCGATCGGCGACTGCCAACGCCTGCTGGCCGCTGGCGTCAACGTCGTCGGCTCCGCGCCCGGAGTGCTGCAGTTCCCGTGGCAGCTGATGCCCGATAAGTACATCGCGCGGATTGAAGATGCTGCGCGAGAGGGCAATTCGACTTTATTCATCACCGGGGTGGATCCCGGGTTTGCCAACGACCTGATCCCGTTGACGCTCGCCGGCACCTGTCAGTTCGTCGAGCAGGTGCGCTGCATGGAAATCGCCGACTACGCCACCTATGACGGCGCGATTGTCATGTTCGAAGTGATGGGTTTCGGCAAGCCGCTCGACGAGCTGCCGGTCCTGCTGCAACCCGGCGTACTGGGCATCGCGTGGGGCACGGCGATCCGGCAGCTCAGCGCCGGGCTGGGCGTCGAGGTTGACGAGATCACCGAAAGCCACGAGCGTGAACCGGCGCCGGAAGCCTTCGACATCTCGGCCGGTCACGTGCCGAAGGGCAGCGTGGCCGCGATGCGGTTTGAGGTCTGCGGCATGGTCAGGGGCCGCCCCGCCATCGTCATCGAACACGTCACCCGGTTGCGCGACGACCTGCGCCCCGACTGGCCGCGGCCCGCGCAGGCCGGCGGCTCCTATCGCGTCGAAATCACCGGTGAACCCTGCTACACCGTCGACATCTGCCCGACCAGCCGCAAGGGCGACCACAACCACGCCGCGATCGTGGCGGCGGCCGGACGCATCGTGAACGCGATTCCGGCGGTGCTGGCCGCCGAGCCCGGAATCAGGACGACGCTGGACCTGCCGCTGATCGTCGGGACCTACGCCGCCGACCGCGGCTGACCCGGTTAAAACACGTTCTAGTCCGGCTGAGGTAGCCTGAGCCGTCATGGGACGCGTGGCCGGAAAAGTTGCACTGATCAGCGGCGGCGCCCGGGGCATGGGGGCTTCCCACGCCCGGGTGCTTGTCGAGGAAGGCGCCAGTGTGATGATTGGCGACATCCTCGACGACGAGGGCGAAGCACTCGCCGACGAGCTCGGCGATGGGGCACGCTACGTGCACCTCGACGTCACCGCACCCGAACAGTGGGAAGCGGCGACGGCCGCCGCGGTTCAGGATTTCGGGAAGCTCAATGTTTTGGTCAACAATGCCGGCATTGTGGCGCTCGGCCAATTGCAGAACTTCGACGTGGCCAAGTGGCAGAAGGTCATCGACGTCAATCTGACCGGTACATTCCTGGGCATGCGGGCAGCGGTCGAGCCGATGATCGCCGCGGGCGGCGGTTCGATCATCAACATCTCGTCGATCGAGGGGCTGCGCGGCGCCCCGCTGGTGCACCCATACGTCGCGTCCAAGTGGGCGGTGCGTGGCCTGTCGAAGTCGGCCGCGTTGGAGTTGGCGCCGCACAACATCCGGGTCAACTCGCTTCACCCGGGCTTCATCCGCACCCCGATGACTCAGCATCTGCCCGACGACATGGTGACCGTTCCGCTCGGCCGCCCGGGTGATTCGCGTGAGGTGTCAACGTTCGTGCTGTTCCTGGCCAGCGACGAGTCGTCCTACGCGACCGGTGCGGAGTTCGTGATGGACGGCGGGCTGGTCACCGACGTCCCGCACAAGTTCTGACGCCGCGAGAGTGCAACTGGCGACGGGCGTTCTCGGGAGTTGCGTCGCTACTTGCACTTTCGCGGAACAGAACGAAATCGGGCGTGACCGCCGCCGACGATGTAGGTTCAGCGGGTCGCGGTGATGTATTCGGACTGCATGATGGCATGAATCTGCGCATCGACATCCGGTGGTGTGCGCCCGTAGTCGGCTTGCAACTGCAGCGTGTTTCGGACGGGGTCAACCGTCCACCCGTGCTCGGCCAACCACCGGGCGGGTGGGGTCTTGGTCTGCTCGTCGTAGGTCAGCGCGGAGAAGTCGACGTCACCGGACAGATTGAGCCCGGGGTACGTCGTCTCCAGCGCGGCAAGCTGATTCCAGTTGTGCCGCGAGCCCAGGGCGCCGATCGCCAAGTGACTGCCCGGCGCGGACAGCGCACTGATGCGAGCCAAAAGCGCGTCCTGCGCCTGACCGGTCAAGTAGGGCAGTACGCCCTCGACCGACCAGGCGACCCGAGCCTGCGGGTCGAATCCTGCCGCCCGCAAGGGTATCGACCAGTCGTCGCGAAGATCTGCTGCGACGACTTTGCGTTGGGCGGCCGGTTCGAACCCCTTCTCGGTGAGCACCCGCGTCTTGAACTCCAGGACTTTCGGCTGGTCCACCTCGAACACCGTTGTTCCGCTCGGCCAGTCGAGCCTAAATGCCCGGGAGTCCAGCCCCGCGGCGATGATCACCGCCTGCCGGATACCGTCACCCATGGCCGACATGAAGAACTCGTCGAAGAACCGGGTCTGCACGCCGTACAGCCGCGGGAATGTCATCGCGCCCTCCGATGTATCCGGATTGGCCAGCAGTCCGGTCAGGTACGGATCGGCCGACGCTGCGATGAAATGCTTCGCGTACTCGTCGCGAACCAGCGGCTGCGGACCGATGGCGTGCACAGCGCGCCAGCCGGCCACCAGCAGCGCGGTGTAGCCCACACCGCTGGCGATGTCCCAGTCGTCGTCGTCGGAGCGGATCGTCATCGCTTCTCCATCTTCACAGTTCGAGCAGGACGGTCACCGGGCCGTCGTTGACCAATTCGACCTGCATATGCGCGCCGAAGCTGCCGGATTCCACCCGGGCACCGAGTTGCTGCAGCGCCCGCACGAACTCCGCTACCAGCGGCTCGGCGACCACGCCCGGCGCGGCGGCGTTCCAGGATGGGCGTCGGCCCTTGGCGGTGTCGGCGTATAAGGTGAACTGACTGACCACCAAGATCGGCGCGTCGACGTCGGCGGCGGCGTGTTCGCCGTCGAGAATACGTAACTGCCAAAGCTTTTCGGCGAGTCTTCGGGCCTTGTCGACGTCGTCGCCGTGGGTGACGCCTACGAAGGCGAGTAGTCCCTGGCTGTCGGGCCGTATCGCGCCCACGACCTGCCGGTCCACCGATACCGTCGCCGCACAGACGCGTTGCACCAGAACCCGCATGGCTCCGATGCTGCCATGTTCGGTTGCGGCCGGCAGCGCCGTCGGTAGTGTCGTGGGCGTGTCGGTGCTGGTCGCGTTCTCGGTCACCCCGCTCGGTGTCGGGGAGAGTGTCGGGGAATACGTCGCCGAAGCGGTGCGGGTGGTCCGGGAGTCCGGATTAGCCAACAAGACGGAGGCGATGTTCACCGAACTCGAAGGCGACAGCTGGGCCGAGGTGATGGCCGTCGTACAGCGCGCCGTCGAGGCGGTGGCGGCCCGCGCGGCGCGGGTCAGCGTGGTGATCAAGGTCGACTGGCGTACCGGCGTGACCGACGCGATGACGTCCAAGACCGAATCGGTGGAGCGCCGCCTGGCCACCTCGCCGGCGCCGGAGCCGTAACGTGGTCGATCCTCGGCACGCCTTAGTGTCGTACCGGTGAGTGCGCGTGCGGGCATTGTCGTCACCGGGACCGAGGTGTTGACCGGGCGGGTTGCCGACCGCAACGGTCCCTGGATCGCAGAGCGGCTGCTTGAGTTGGGTGTCGAGCCGGCCCACATCACGATCTGCGGTGACCGGCCCGCTGACATCGAGGCGCAGCTGCGGTTCCTGGCCGACGAAGCCGTGGATCTAATCGTGACCAGCGGCGGACTGGGGCCCACGGCCGACGACGTAACCGTGGCGACCGTGGCCCGGTTCTGCGGGCGTGAGCTGGTGTTGGACCCCGAGCTCGAGAACAAGATCAGCGCGATCGTGCAATCGCTGATGGCGCGGGTCGGCGGCGGGGACGTGGATGCGCTGCTGGCGGCCAACCAGAAGCAGGCGATGATTCCGGCTGGAGCGCTGGCGCTCGACCCGGTGGGCACCGCGCCGGGCGTGGTGGTGCCTGGCAAGCCCACCGTGGTGGTGCTGCCCGGGCCGCCGCGTGAACTGCAGCCGATGTGGCGGGCTGCGGTGGCGACGCCGGCTGTTCAGCAGGCCATCGCCGGTCGCACCAGCTACCGCCAAGACACGCTGCGGATGTTCGGGTTGGCGGAATCCGGGTTGGCCGAAACGCTGCGCGACGCCCAGGAGCGCATCCCGGGTTTCGGGTCGTTGGAGATCACCACCTGCCTGCGGCGCGGGGAAGTCGAAATGGTCACCCGCTACGAGCCTGAGGTTGCCGGCGTGTACCGGAAGCTGGTCGAATTCCTTCGGGAAAAGCATGGGCAATATGTCTTTTCCGAAGACGGGTCGACCGTCGACGAGCTGGTTGCGCAGTTGCTGACCGGCCGGCGGATCGCCACGGCGGAGTCGTGCACCGCGGGGCTGCTGGCGGCTCGGCTGACGGAACGGCCGGGTTCCTCCGCCTACGTCGCCGGCGGGGTGGTGGCCTACGCCAATACTGCGAAGGCCGAGCTGCTCGGCGTGGACCCGGCACTGATCGACGTGCACGGCGCGGTGTCCGAGCCGGTCGCGCAGGCGATGGCCGCCGGCGCACTGCGCCGCTTCGGGGCGGACACCGCGGTCGCGATCACCGGCGTCGCCGGTCCGGGCGGGGGAACCGAGGACAAACCGGTGGGCACGGTGTGCTTCACGGTGTCACTGACCGACGGCCGCTCGCTGACGCGAACCGCGCACCTGCCCGGCGGTCGCGCTGACGTCCGAGAGCGCTCGACGACCGTGGCGATGCATCTGCTGCGGCGGGCGCTGAGCGAGCACTGATCCATGGGCGCGCGTCCGGCGTGTCCTCGACGCGCCGCCGCTCCGCCCTACCGGAAGACCTTCTGGCAGGCGGATTTGACAGCCGTGCGCAGGTGGTTACGCTGACCTCGTTCTTAGCTGGAACCCAGGTTGGCCGGGTGCGGGCAGGTCGGGGAAGGCGGATGGGTGATGGCGAAGGAATCTCACCGGCGGCGTTCGCGCAGTGCGCGAGCGGCCGCGATGGGTGCGGCTGCGGGTGCGCTAACCGCTGCGGCGTTGGCCCCGGGCCTGGGGGTGCAGGTGGCGCACGCCGATCTGGTGGACATGATTTTGGACCCGATCCTGGATCCGGTTACGAGCGCGCTGAGTGTGGCGACGTCGGGGCTGGGTGATGCGGGAACGGGCGGTGTCGATCTGGGTGGTTCGGTGGCCGCGGCCGCAGAACCGGTAGCTGCGGGGGATTCGTTGATGGCCGGTGTGGTGAGTGCCATCAACGACGTGGTTCAGGCGTGGATCACCAGTCCGGTGGGCGAGGAGGTCGACAGCATCGCCAATGTGCCTTTTGTGGGTTTGTTCGGGCGGGATTTGATCGGTAACGGCGTCAACGACTTCACCGGCCCCAACACGTCGTTGCTGGGTGGTTCGGGCTTATTCGGCAACCTCGGCGACGGCGGCTTTGTGGCCGGGGATGGCGGAGTCGGGGCGCCCGGGACTGCAGCGACCCACGGCGTTGGTGGGGTTGGTGGTTCGGCGGGGCTGGTCGGTGATGGTGGCACCGGCGGGGCTGGGATCGACGGGGGGCACGGTGGCGCCGGGGGCAATGCCGAATTCATCGGCGACGGCGGAGCCGGCGGGGCCGGCGGCCATGGCGCCATCGGCGGTATCGGTGGCGCGGGCGGCTCGCTGTTGGGCGAGCCCGGCGCCGACGGCGCCGGGACAACGCCCTACGGTGCAGTACCCCTGCGGGTAGCTGACAGCGATCCGCTGTCGTCGTCGTCGTTGAGCGACGAGCCGGTGGTCAACGTGTCGATCGGTGGCGGACGGGCGGTGCCGATGCTGGTCGACACCGGATCGGCCGGGGTCATGGTTCCGCTGTCCGACATCGGCTTAGCGCACGTAGGGTTGCCCACCGGCATGGGCATAGGCGAATTCGGCGGCGGAGAATACGTCTTCTACCTCGAGATTCCAACAACGATCAGTTTCGGAAACGGAATCGGCGCCGAACCGATCACTGTCGATGCACCGGTGTTCAGCTACCCGGAGCCCTTCGGCTTCCTCCCGGGGCTGGGCAGTGGTGTAGACGGCATTGTCGGGGTCGGGCCGGGTGCGCTGGGCCCGACGGACAGCCCGGTGACCGCGGTATTGCCCGGTGATCTCAGCCAGGGTGTCCTTATCGACGAGCCGCAGGGCCTGCTGCAGTTCGGCCCAAACCCACTGCCGGAAAGAATCGCGGTTGAGGGGTCCCCGATTGTCGACAACGCGAGCATCCAGGTCGGCGACGGACCGATCGAACCAATCACTGACGCTATGGCTCAATTCCCCGCTATCGTCATTGATTCCGGCGGCAAGATGGGAGTCTTCCCGTCGTCGATTCTCCCTCTGACAGTCGAACCTGCGACACGTATCTCGATATACGTGGATCACGCCCAGGGTGGCGATCCGACGCTGCTGTATTCATATACCCCGAATGCTGAAACCGGCTTCCCGCTGAGTGTGTCAGACAGTGAACTGAAGTCCCTGTACTACTTCCCGAACACCGGAAACGCGCCATTCGCCAAGCAGCCCATCTACATTTCGAACAGCCCCGGCGGCACTGGGCAGACAATCTTCGACATCATGCCTGAATAGCCCGCGCCGACGGTGTTATCGGGCGTTTTGTCCCGGAGTACCGGGTGTGCCGGGTGTTCCGTCGACGCCGCCGTTACCACCATTGCCACCCGGCTCGCCCGTGAGACCGGGGGCCCCGTCGCCGCCGTTTCCGCCGGCACCACCATCGCCGTTGCCCTGGGGGCCGACCAGCCCTCCGTCGCCACCGTTGCCGCCGTGGCCACCGATACCGCCGTCGCCGGCCCCACCGTTACCGCCGTCGCCGCCGTTACCGTAACCGGCAAGGCTGTTCGTGACGGAGCTACCGGTACCGCCGGTGCCGCCGTCGCCGCCGGCCCCGCCTGTACCGTCATTGGCAGCTCCGCCGACACCGCCCGTGCCGCCGTCGCCGCCGAGGAAGAGTTTGGCAGGGGAGGAGGTACTGGAGGCGGTGAGCTCACCGAAACCCGAGCCGTAACCGGTGCCGCCGGTACCACCGGCTCCGCCGTCACCGCCGAAACCGCCGGTGCCGGCTCCGCCGCCGCCACCGCCGCCGCCGCCGGCATCAGGCAGCAGAGCCGTGTCACCGCCGGCGCCGCCGACGCCGCCGTGCCCGCCGGTGCCGGCGTCGCTGACACCGCCGTTGCCGCCCGCACCGCCGGTGCCACCGTGTGCGCCGCTCATGCCCAAGAGGCTGCTGGCGCCGCCGGCGCCGCCGTCGCCGCCATGGTTGGCGTCGGCGCCGTTGAGACCGTCACCGCCGTTGCCGCCCGCGCCTCCCGCGCCTCCGCTGCCGCCACCCACTGCGCTGGCGTTGCCGCCGTCGCCGCCGGTACCGCCGCTGCCGGCGGTGCTACCAGCACCCTCGGCCGCACCGCCGGCACCGCCAGCACCACCGTTGCCGCCGTCGTGGCCGCCGATTCCGCTGGCGAAGCCGCCGGCACCACCGGTACCGCCATCGCCGGCAGAGCCGTCCGGGCCGGTGGCCGCACCGCCGGCACCGCCAGCGCCACCGACGCCGCCGTTGCTACCGAAGAGCGCGCTGCTGGTGCCGCCGTCGCCGCCGGACCCGCCCGCACCGCCGTTACCGGTGGCCGCACCGCCGGCACCGCCAGCGCCACCGACGCCGCCGTTGCTACCGAAGAATGCGCTGCTGGTGCCGCCGTCGCCGCCGGACCCGCCGGCACCACCGGTGCTCCCAATACCCTCGGCTGCACCACCATTACCGCCATCACCACCGCTACCACCGGTGTCAAAGTAGGTGCCCGCACCCTGGTGCGGGCCGAATCCGCCGGCGCCGCCATCGCCGCCGGCGCCGCCGGTGCTCCCGGCACCGCTGGCACTGCCGCCGTCGCCGCCGTTGCCGCCATTCCCGCTGATATCACCGAAGCCGGCGAGTCCCAGGTGGCTGGGGTGGCCACCTGTCCCGCCGGCACCGCCGGTCCCACCGATGCCACCGTCATCGGCCGAGCCGCCCGTACCACCGTTGCCGCCGTCACCGCTGACGCTGAACCACTGCCCACTGCCGCCGCCGTCACCGCCACTGCCGCCGTCACCACCGCCGGCTCCACCGGAACCGCCGGCCCCGCCCGCACCGCCGCTGCCGAAGAAATACCCACCGGAGCCACCGTCCCCACCGACGCCACCAGGCCCGCCGTCAACCCCGGCACCGCCGGCTCCGCCCTCGCCGCCGTTGCCCAGCAGCAGGCCACCGTCACCACCGGCGCCACCGGCCCCGCCGTCAACCCCGGCGCCGCCGGCACCCCCGTTACCGATCAACCCGGCCGAGCCGCCGATCCCGCCGGCCCCGCCGTCGACTCCGACCACCCCGGTGACCCCGGTACCACCATCCCCGGCCACGAACCCGCCGTCGCTGAGGTTGCCGAAGAATCCCGAACCCCCCAACAGTGAGGTGTTGGCCCCGGTGAAGTCGTCGATGCCGTTACCGATCACATCGCGGCCAACCAACAACACCGAGGGCGCGTTGATGATCGGATCCAGAGCCTGGCCGATCGGGCCGGTGATCCAGTCCTGGGTCAGCCCGTTGATCGCGGTGTTGAGGTCACTGAACAAACCGACCAGCGCCGAATCCAGCCCACCCAGCGGATCGGCCGCCCCGCCGACATCGCCCACCCCGGCGCTGGCCGCAGCGGCCGCACTCATCAGTGGGTCGAGGATCAAGTCCACAATATCGGCGCGCGCTGTCGGGGTCCCCGGCCCCGAGACCAGTGCTGCGGCGGCCACCGCGCCCAATCCGGCCACTCGCGCGCCTCGAGATCCCCGGGGCCGTGATGCTTGCGCCATAGCCACCCACCGTACCGGCCCTGGGACAGCGGGTAATTGGCCGGTCGGCGGAGAGCAGCAGCTAGCTGCCCGGTCGGCAGATGTAGGTCTATCTGGTCGGCGATGTCGAGACGATAGTGCCGTCGGCGCGTAGTTCGCAGTGAGCAGCCGAGCCAGATCATGGTCGACAAGATCACCGCAATGCCGCCGGGCGAACGTGCGCGAGCGCGTCGGCCGTCTCGCCGATAGTGACCTCATCCGACTCATTTGCGCACTGCTGGTGTTCCTCGGGCTTGCCGAATAAGCAGGAGCCCAGAGGATTCGTGGGGTAGAACAGCGCCGGGGCCGCTGCCGGGCGGAGTCGCCCGCATGTAGTCGCGGCGGTTTGAAACCACCTGTGCCAGGCTCTGATGAACCTGCCGCAATCTCCAAGCCGAGACAATTCACCTTGCTGACAAGTCGGGAATGTGCCCGTTCGGCGGTGGTTAAATCCGTTCGATCGTGTTGATGCTGTCGATTGACCGGTCGAAAGGGGCTACTTTGCTGATCCCGGTGCTCCCGGCGCATGCGACCAGGTATGCCTCGTCGAAGTCGATCCCGTCGCTCTCGTAGACCTCGACCGCAGTGCTTGGTAAAAGGACTCCAACACATACACCGTCGCCACCACGATGAGGTCGGGCAGCAGTAACTCTCGCTCAGTCCCGAGGTAGGCCGTGGCGCGGGCCGCCATTTCAGGCGGGTCGCCAGTCAGACGACGAACAAGGACGTTGGTGTCAATGATCGCGGTCAACGGCGGTCTGCAGCTCGAGCGGCCCTGCCGCGGCGGATCACCTCATCCCACGCGACGTTGCGTGACTGTGCGTTCCCGGCGACGACGCGCCGACGTGACGCGCTCTGGGTGCACGGTCGACGCCGTAGATGCACAGTGGACGGCAGGCTGACCGGTAGCGGGGAACAAAAGCCGCGGCGAGCGTGAAGCTATTGCGAGATCTGCGGCGATTTTTCGCAACAGCTTCACGCTCGGCGCAAACGGTCCCGTCGGCTACCGGCCGAAGCCGGGCCGGCGGCGGCGCAGATAGCGTTCGAACTCGGCGGCCAGCGCGTCGCCGTCGATCTTGCCCAGCGCCTCGTGCATGTCGACCTCGGCGTCGCCGCGCTGCTCCAACGAGGCCACGTACTCGGCGATCTCGTCATCCTCGCTGATCATCTCGCTGACCGCCTGCTCCCACTCCTCGGCCTGCGCCGGCAGGTCGGCGAGCGGCACCTCGACGTCGAGCACATCCTCGACGCGGCGCAGCAGCGCCACCGTCGCTTTCGGATTGGGCGGCTGCGACACATAGTGCGGGACCGCCGCCCAAAACGTCACCGCCGGGATCCCGGCGGCCACGCAGGCGTCCTGGAATACCCCGGCGATACCGGTCGGACCCTCGTAGCGGGTCTCGATCAGGCCGAAGCGCTGTGCGGAGTCCGGCGAGTAAGCCGCTCCGGAGACCGGCACTGGACGGGTGTGCGGCGTGTCGGCCAGCAGCGCGCCCAGTATGACGACGGTGTCGACGTTGAGCTTGTCGACGAGGGCCAGTAGTTCGGCGCAGAACGTGCGCCAGCGCATGTTGGGCTCCACGCCGTGCATCAACACGATGTCGCGGTCGCTGCCGGGCGGCCGGCAGTGCGAGATCCGCATCGACGGCCAAACCAGCTCCCGGGTGACGCCGTCGACCAGGCGGATCACCGGGCGGTTCACCTGGTAGTCGTAGTAGGCCTCGTCGTCGATCTCAAGGATCGGATCGGCCTCCCAGATGGCGTCCAGATGCTCGACGGCCCCGCTGGCCGCCTCGCCGGCGTCGTTCCAGCCCTCGAACGCCGCCACGGCGATCGTGTTGTGCAGTTCGGGCAGCGGAGCGCCCGAATCCGGCGTGGTCACAGCATCAGCGTACGGCCCGACACGCCTGCCCGCGCCCGAGGTGGCGGGTCCTTTTCCATAGGTCAGCTATCCTTGCCCGGGTGACTTCCACTGAGCACGCCTACGACACAGATCTGCTGGACTCCTTAGCGCAGCGGGTCTTGGTGGGCGACGGCGCCATGGGAACCCAGCTGCAGGCCGCGAATCTGACGCTCGACGACTTCCGCGGTCTGGAGGGCTGCAACGAGGTCCTCAACGAGACCCGGCCCGACGTTGTGGAGACGATCCACCGCGTCTACTTCGAGGCCGGCGCCGACGCCGTGGAGACCAACACCTTCGGCTGCAACCTGTCCAACTTGGGCGACTATGACATCGCCGACAAGATCCGGGAGCTGTCGGAGAAGGGAACCGCGATCGCCCGCCGGGTGGCCGACGAGCTGAGCACGCCGGCGGGCAAACGTTACGTGCTGGGGTCGATGGGGCCGGGCACCAAGCTGCCGACCCTGGGCCATACGCGCTACGCGCTGATCCGCGACGCATACGGCCAGGCTGCACTCGGCATGCTAGAAGGCGGCGCCGACGCCATCCTGGTCGAGACCTGTCAGGATTTGCTGCAGCTCAAGGCCGCGGTGCTGGGGTCGCGGCGGGCGATGGCGCGGGCGGGACGGCACATCCCGGTGATCACCCACGTCACCGTCGAGACCACCGGCACCATGCTGCTGGGCAGCGAGATCGGCGCGGCGCTGACCGCCATCGAGCCGCTCGGCGTCGACGTGGTCGGCCTGAACTGCGCGACCGGACCCGCCGAGATGAGCGAGCACCTGCGGCACCTGTCCCGGCACGCTCGCATCCCGGTGTCGGTGATGCCCAACGCCGGGTTGCCGGTGCTGGGCGCAAACGGCGCCGAATACCCGCTGCAGCCCGAGGAACTCGCGGAGGCGCTGGTCGGGTTCATCGAGGAGTTCGGGCTGTCGCTGGTAGGCGGCTGCTGCGGCACCACTGCCGAACACATCCGCCAGGTTGCGCAAGCCGTGCGCGAGGCGAAGCGCGGCGAGCGCCACGTCAGTTACGAGCCGTCGTTGTCCTCGCTGTACACCGCCACCCCCTTAGCCCAGGACGCGTCGGTGCTGATGATCGGCGAGCGGACAAACGCAAACGGCTCCAAGGCTTTCCGCGAGGCGATGATCGCCGAAGACTACCAAAAATGCCTTGACATCGCCAAAGACCAGACCCGCGACGGCGCGCATGTGCTGGATTTGTGCGTGGACTACGTAGGTCGCGACGGCGTCGCCGACATGGCCGCGCTGGCCAGTCGGCTCGCGACGGCGTCGACCTTACCGATCATGCTGGACTCCACCGAAACAGCGGTGCTGCAGGCCGGTTTGGAGCACCTGGGCGGCCGCTGCGCGATCAATTCGGTCAACTACGAAGACGGCAACGGCCCCGAGTCGCGGTTCGCCAAGACGATGCAGCTGGTGGCCGAGCACGGGGCGGCGGTGGTGGCGCTGACCATCGACGAGGAGGGACAGGCCCGCACCGCCAAGAAGAAGGTGGAAATCGCCGAGCGGCTCATCGACGAAATAACCGGCGACTGGGGCGTAGAGGAATCGTCGATCCTGATCGACTGTTTGACCTTCACCATTGCCACCGGGCAGGAGGAATCGCGTCGCGACGGCATCGAAACTATCGAGGCGATCCGTGAGCTCAAGAAGCGCCATCCGAACGTGCAGACCACGCTCGGGCTGTCCAACATCTCGTTCGGTCTCAATCCGGCCGCCCGCCAGGTGCTCAACTCGGTGTTTTTGCACGAATGTCGGGAAGCCGGGCTGGATTCGGCCATTGTGCACGCCTCGAAAATCCTGCCGATCAACCGCATTGAACCTCAGCAGCGCGACATCGCACTGGATTTGGTCTATGACCGCCGCCGTGAGGGTTATGACCCGCTGGCCGAACTCATGGCCATGTTCGAGGGCGTGTCGGCGGCCTCGTCGCGGGAGAGCCGGGCGGCCGAGCTGGCCAAGCTGCCGCTGTTCGAGCGCTTGGCGCAGCGCATCGTCGACGGCGAACGTAACGGGCTGGAGCACGACCTCGACGAGGCGATGGGCCAGAAGCCGCCGCTGGCGATCATCAACGAGGATCTGCTGGCCGGTATGAAGATCGTCGGTGAGCTGTTCGGCTCCGGGCAAATGCAATTGCCGTTCGTGCTGCAGTCGGCCGAGGTGATGAAGACTGCCGTCGCCTACCTGGAACCTCATATGGAAAAGACCGACGCGGCTGAAAGCTCTGCGGGTAAGGGCCGCATCGTGCTGGCCACCGTCAAGGGCGACGTGCACGACATCGGCAAGAACTTGGTCGACATCATCCTGTCGAACAACGGCTACGAGGTGGTCAACCTCGGCATCAAACAGCCGATCGCCAACATCCTGGAAGCGGCCGAGGACAAGCGGGCCGACGTGGTCGGTATGTCGGGGCTGCTGGTGAAATCGACTGTGGTGATGAAGGAAAACCTCCAAGAGATGAATGCCCGCGGGGTGGCCGAGAAGTTCCCGGTGCTGCTCGGCGGTGCGGCGTTGACCCGCAGCTACGTCGAAGACGACCTCGCCGAGCTCTATGAGGGCGAGGTGCATTACGCGCGCGACGCGTTCGAGGGTCTGAAGTTGATGGACACCATCATGAGCGCCAAGCGGGGGCAGGCACCCGATACCGACGGTCCGGCAGCCCCGCACAGGGAAGTCGCCCGCGAAAAGCAGGCCCAGCGCAAAGCCCGCCGTGAGCGATCCAAGCGCATTGCGGCACGACGCAAAGCCGCCGAGGAACCGGTCGTCGTGCCCGAGCGCTCCGATGTCGCCGCCGTGGTGGAGGTGCCTGCGCCGCCGTTCTGGGGATCCCGGGTCGTCAAAGGCCTGGCGGTGGCCGACTACACCGAACTGCTCGACGAGCGCGCGCTGTTCTTGGGCCAGTGGGGCTTGCGCGGTGTGCGGGGCGGCGAGGGTCCGTCCTACCAGGAACTGGTGGAGACCGAGGGACGGCCGCGGCTGCGCTACTGGCTGGACCGGCTGTCCACCGACGGCGTGTTGGCGCACGCGGCAGTGGTCTACGGCTACTTCCCGGCGGTTTCCGAGGGTAACGACGTCATCGTGCTGGACCGCCCGGAGCCCGACGCGACCGAGCGGTTCCGGTTCAGTTTCCCGCGCCAGCAGCGCGGCCGGTTCTTGTGCATCGCCGATTTCGTGCGTTCTCGGGCACTGGCCGCCGAGCGGGGCGAGGTTGATGTGTTGCCGTTCCAGTTGGTGACGATGGGCGAAGAGATCGCCGACTTCGCCAACGAGCTGTTCGCGTCGGACGCCTATCGCGACTACCTCGAGGTGCACGGCATCGGTGTGCAGCTCACCGAGGCGCTGGCCGAATACTGGCACCGTCGGATTCGTGAGGAGTTACGGTTCCGTGGTGACCGGGCGATGTCGACCGAGGATCCGCAGGCCAAAGAGGACTACTTCAAGTTGGGCTATCGCGGCGCGCGGTTCTCGTTCGGCTACGGTGCCTGCCCCGACCTGGAGGACCGGGTCAAGACGATGGCGCTGTTGGCGCCCGAGCGCATCGGAGTGAGCCTGTCGGAGGAAATGCAGCTGCATCCCGAGCAGTCCACCGACGCGTTCATCCTGCACCATCCTGAAGCCAAGTACTTCAACGTCTGAGTTCGATGACGAAGACCGCGTCGCCACGGGCCGCCGTGCGGTCCGCATCGGTGGCGGCGCTGGGCGGGGTAATGTTCGGGTACGACATTTCGGTGACCAACAGCGCAGTCAAGGCGCTGCAGAACCATTTCCACGTCGGCAACGCGGTACTGGGCTTCGCGGTGGCCGCGGCTTTACTTGGCGCCGCTGCCGGGGCGGTGATCACCGGACGGATCGCCGATCGTAGGGGCCGGCTGGCGATGATGAAGCTGGCGGCGGGACTGTTCGTGGTCGGTGGGCTGGGCGCCGGTCTGTCGGCCGCGATATGGACCTTTGTCGTCTTTCGCTGCATCGGCGGCATCGGCATCGGGGTGGCGTCGGTCGTCGGCCCGGAATACATCGCCGAGGTGTCGCCGCCGCGCATTCGCGGCCGGCTCGGCTCATTGCAGCAGCTGGGTATCGTCTGCGGGATCTGCGGATCGCTGGCCGTGAACTGGCTGCCGTTTCATATCGCCGGTGATTCGCGCGGCGAGCTGTGGCTGGGCCTGGCCGCTTGGCGCGCGACGTTCCTCGGCGAGGCGATTCCCGCCCTGGTCTACGGCATGCTGGTCTTCACCATCCCCGAATCACCGCGCTATCTTGTTGCAGCACAACGTATTCCGGAGGCGCGCCGGGTGCTTGCGTTGCTGGGTGCCCGGGTGGACAGCACCCTGGACCGCATCTTCGAGACGCTGAAACGGCAAGCCCCGCCGTCGTGGCGTGACCTCCGCAAGCCGGGTGGCGGTCTGTACGGCATCGTCTGGGTGGGTTTGGGGCTGGCCGTCTTTCAACAGTTCGTCGGTGTCACGGTGATCTTCTACTACTCCGACGTGCTCTGGCAGCAAGCCGGATTCGGCGAGCAGTCGTCGTTTACCATCGCCCTGATCACCTCGGTGGTCAATGTGGTCGTCACGTGCGTGGCGATCGCGCTGATCGACCGGGTCGGTCGCCGTCCGCTGTTATTGGCCGGGTCGGTAGGCATGACCTTGGCGCAGTCGACACTGAGCGTCGTCTTCGGCACTGCACCGATCGTGGACGGCAAGCCCCAATTGGTCGGCGCAGCGGCGCCGATCGCGCTGGTCGCCACCAACGCCTTCGTCGTCGCATTCGGCATCTCGTGGGGCCCGGTGCTGTGGGTGGAGCTCGCAGAGATGTTCCCCAACCGCATTCGCCCGGCTGCCCTCGGACTGGCTGCGGCCGGCCAATGGCTGGCCAACTGGACGGTCACCGTGACGTTTCCAGCCTTGCGGCACATGTTGGGTTTCGCCTACGGTTGCTACGCGCTGTGCGCCGCGCTGTCGTTGGTGTTCGTATGGCGATGGGTCCGCGAGACCAAGGGCATCTCGCTGGAAGACATGCCCGCCGAATTGGCGCGTTAGCCGCTGCGCGGCGGGTCCGGGAAAACCGCCGTGACTTTGCCGGCCCGCCCGTGAAACAATCGCTGCCCGTGAAGACGTTCGAGGATCTGTTCGCCGAACTGGGCGAGCGCGCCCGCACCCGGCCAGCGGGCAGTGCTACCGTGGCCGCGCTGGACGCCGGGGTACACACGCTGGGCAAGAAGATCCTGGAGGAGGCCGGGGAGGTATGGCTGGCCGCCGAACACGAACCCGACGACGCACTCGCCGAGGAGATCAGCCAATTGCTGTACTGGACGCAGGTACTGATGATTTTTCGCGGGCTCACGCTTGACGACGTGTACCGGAAGCTCTAGATGCTGCGCGTCGCGGTTCCCAACAAGGGCGCATTAAGTGAACCGGCCGCCGAGATCCTCGCCGAGGCCGGGTACCGTCGTCGCACCGATCCCAAGGACCTGACCGTCCTCGATCCAGTCAATGATGTCGAGTTTTTCTTCCTGCGGCCCAAAGACATTGCCATCTATGTGGGTTCCGGAGAGCTCGACTTGGGAATCACCGGGCGGGATCTGGCCCGCGAATCGCAAGCGCCGGTGGCCGAACGGTTGGCGCTGGGCTTCGGGTCGTCGAGCTTCCGTTATGCCGCGCCCGCCGGTCACGACTGGACTGTAGCCGATTTGGCCGGGCGGCGGATCGCCACTGCCTACCCGAACCTGGTGCGAAAAGATTTGGTCGCCAGAGAAATCGAAGCCACTGTCATCCGACTCGACGGCGCGGTGGAGATCTCGGTGCAGCTGGGGGTGGCTGACGCGATCGCTGACGTCGTGGGCTCCGGACGGACCCTGAGCATGCACAACCTCGTCGCGTTCGGTGAGCCGTTGTGCGACTCGGAGGCGGTGCTGATCGAACGGGCCGGCTCGGCGGCGGACGAGTCCAGTGCTGCCCGCGACCAATTGGTCGCCCGGGTGCAGGGCGTGGTGTTCGGCCAGCAGTACTTGATGCTCGACTACGATTGCCCGCGTTCGGTGCTCGACGCCGCCACGGCGATCACGCCGGGCCTGGAATCGCCGACGATTGCCCCGCTCGCCGAACCGGATTGGGTGGCGGTTCGGGCGCTGGTGCCACGCCGCGACGTCAACGCGACCATGGACAAGCTCGCGGCGATCGGCGCCAAGGCCATCCTGGCTTCTGAGATCAGGTTCTGCCGGTTCTGACCTTTGCCCGTGTTAGCGTTCCGAATGATCCGATTGCCCGGAGGGCCGCCATGACGCATTTTCTCGTCCTGCTGCTCGCGCTGCTGATCGGCGTCGTCGCCGGCTTGCGCTCGGCGACGGCCCCCGCCGTGATCGCCTGGGCCGGGCTGCTGCACTGGATCAACCTGACCGGGACTTGGGTGTCGTGGCTAGACCATCCGGTGCTGGTCAGCGTGCTCACCGTGCTGGCGGTGCTCGAGCTGGTCGCCGACAAACTGCCCGCGACGCCCGGTCGGATCAGGGCAGGGTCGTTGAGCGCCCGGATCGTCGCGGGCGCGTTCGCCGGCGCCGTCGTCGGCACCGCATGGGGCTATCCCTGGGGCGGACTTGGCGCCGGCGTGATCGGCGCCGTGCTGGGCACACTGGGCGGGCACACGGCCCGGACCCGGCTGGCCGCCGCGCGTGACGGCCACGACCTGCCGATCGCGCTGCTCGAAGACATGGTCGCGGTGCTGGGCGGATTTGCTGTCGCCGCGATGACCGCGATTGTCTGACAAGCTATTTCGCGGTCAATGCGGGTCAGCATCACCGGCGCTGCACCAGCAGTGTCTGTGCCGAGGTGCCGACGAACCCGCGCCGGTCGAAGATTTCGGCCGTGGTGACCCCGGCGCCATCCGGTCCGCTCGACGCGCGGGCTCGCAGGCCGAAATCGTCGTCCACCGGCAACCGGTGCATATGCACCGTGGTGTCGGTGTTCATGTACACAAACCGGTCCGGATCCAGCGTGGCGCCGACGCCGTTGGCCGAGTCGACCACGGCGGCGAGCTTAACCAGCGCGGTGTCCGGCTCGGTGTCGACGACGTGGACCAAAGGACTGCACCACCACACCCGGTCGGCATCCGGGTCGGTGCGTTGCGGGCGCCAGCGGATGGCGTCGAAATAGCCGTTTTTTCTCCGGAACATCGCGGGCAGGGGTGCCGCTTCCCCCTCGGTCAGCGGGAGGTGGCGGTCGCAGGCCACGTCGCGGGTGTCGCTGGCGATCAGCAGCCAGGCCGACGCGCGGGCCAGCGCGCGGGTTGTGCCGCCCGGCAGGTCGGCGAACATCTCGGCTGCCAACAGCGAGACGCGGTTACCAGGGCGCTCGACCCAGGCGCGCACCCGGACCTCGGCGACAGGTATCGGGCCGAGGATGTCCAGGCAGATCCGCGCGATCCGCAGCTGCGAGCCGTCGGCCCGCTCCTGGATCACCTTGGTCAGCAGCGCCAAAGGTGGCGAACCGTGCTGAATCCGGGAATCCCAATTGCTGCGTGTCAGGTCGGTCGACTCGAACGTTTGGCTGTCGCCGCGGGTACCGCGCCGCCGATAGAAGCACCCGGTCACCCGGGCGGCCCGCCGGGCGGGCGCAGCTGCTTCGGCCACCCGGGGTAGGGCGGCGGGGTGCCGCCGAAGGCCGGGCAGTGCCGCTGGTGCGGACACCAGTCGCACAGTCGCGACGGGCGGGGCCGGAAGTCGCCGGTTTCGCCCGCCGATTGGATGGCCCGCCAGATCGCCATCAACGTCTTCTCGAAGCGCAGCAGCTCGTCATAATCGGGTGAGTAGTCGAGCAGCTGGCCGTCGGCCAGGTAAATAAGCCGCAGCCGGGTGGGCAGCACTTCCCGCGAGCGCAGCAGCGCCACCGCATAGAACTTCAGCTGGAACAGCGCCTTGAACTCGGCGAAGGCCCGTGCCTCCGGCGGTGCCTTGCCAGTCTTGTAGTCGACCACTCGAAGCTCTCCGGTGGGCGCGACGTCGACCCGGTCGATGAAGCCGCGCAGCAGCGTCCCGTCGGCCAGCTCCACCTCGACGCGCTGCTCGCAGCCTTGCGGATCAAATCGGGTCGGATCTTCGAGCCGGTAGTAGCCCGACAGCAACGCTCGAGCCTCATCGAGCAGTTGGGTGCGCTGCTGCGGGTCCAAGCCGGCGGCCACAGCGGGCTCCGCGGCAAGTAGCTGCTCCAATGCCGGACCCACCAGCGCTCGCGCGGTGTCGGGGATACGCTGCGCGGCCGGCAGGGCGTAGAGCCGCTCCAGCGTGGCGTGCACCACCGAGCCGCGCAGCTGCGCAGCCGTCGCCGGCTCGGGTAGCCGGTCGATCGCTCGGAACCGGTAGAGCAGCGGGCACTGTTTGAAGTCGGCGGCCCGCGACGGGGACAACACCGGGCGGGTTAGTTCCTTGGCCGCACTGCTCATACCGGCAGCCTAAAAGCGAGATCCGACAACCCCGCGCAGCGGCCCCGGCGCGTCTGCTGGCAGGCTAGTCGACTGTGTCAGCACCCGGGCCGTTAGCCGTCGGTGACCGCGTCCAGCTCACCGACGCCAAGGGCCGGCACTACTCGATGGTGCTCACGGCGGGCGCTGAGTTTCACACCCATCGTGGCGTGATCGCGCACGACGCGGTGATCGGACTGCCGGAGGGTAGCGTGGTCAAGTCGGGCAGCGGGAACCCGTTTTTGGTGCTGCGGCCGCTGCTGGTCGATTACGTGATGTCGATGCCTCGCGGGGCCCAGGTCGTCTATCCCAAAGACGCCGCCCAGATCGTGCACGAAGGGGACATCTTTCCGGGTGCATGCGTGCTGGAGGCCGGCGCCGGATCGGGTGCCCTGACCTGCTCACTGCTGCGCGCGGTGGGCCGGGACGGGCGGGTGATTTCCTACGAGGCGCGCGCCGACCATGCCGAACACGCCCGCCGCAACGTGGCGGCCTTCGTCGGCCACCCGCCGCAGAACTGGCGGCTGGTCCTGGGCGACGTGGCGGATTGCGATCTGGCCGCGGGTTCGATCGACCGCGTCGTGCTCGACATGCTGGCGCCGTGGGACGTGCTGAACTCGGTGGCACGGGTGCTGGTGGCCGGCGGTGTGCTGATCATCTACCTGGCGACCGTCACTCAGCTGTCCAAGACCGTGGAGGCGCTGCGCGACCAGCAGTGCTGGACCGAGCCGCGGGCCTGGGAGACGCTGGTGCGCGGCTGGAACGTCGTCGGGCTGGCCGTGCGCCCGCAGCACACCATGCGGGGGCACACCGCGTTTCTGGTGTCGACGCGCCGGCTGGCTCCCGGCACTGTCGCGCCGACACCGCGCCGCAAACATCAGCCCGCTCAGTAGTCATCGCTGCGGTGCAGTCCGCGGCGCACCGAGAGCAGTTCGAACTCCGGATGCGCGGCCATCAGGCGCTCGGTCGCGTCCAACACATCGACGGCGTGGCCACGGTCGGCCGAAACCACGGCCACCCCGATGCCCGCTCGTCGGTACAGGTCGTGGGATCCGCTCTCGGCCGCCGCCACACCGAACTTGCGGTGCAATTCGGCGACCACCGGGCGCACCACCGACCGTTTCTGCTTGAGCGAGCGCACGTCACCAAGAAGCAGGTCGAACTCGAGCCAACCGATCCACATCCGGGTTGCTAGCGGGTCGGTGGCCCGACCGGAGTGGCGGCCGGGAACGCCAGCAGCATGTCGGCGGTGTGCTGCGACAGCTGCCAGCCCCCGTGGTGAGGCTTGAACTCCATCGGGAAGGTGAACGTGCTCACGCCGGGATTGGGTGTGCTGATATCGACGATGGCAACCACGTGGGCCGGATGCCGATCCGACCAGGCGACGTCGTGCGCCGTGAACGCCATCGGCGCGTAGCCCCCGTCGCGCAGCGCGGTGGCAAATTTGTCCAGAACAGCGGCGTTGTCGGGGGTGGCGCCCTCGATGAGGCCCAGCTTCGCGGTGCCCGGGAGCTCGGGGTCCGCGAGGCGGTACAGCACGTCGGTGAGGACCTCGGGCGGCGGCGGCGCCGACGCGACCGGGCCGATCGGAGCGGCGGTCGGCACGGGTGCCGGCGGGGACGCGGCAGCCGAGGGGCCAGGTCCGCTCTTCGAACACCCCGACGCCCCGAGCGCCGCCGCGACCGCGGCGGCGCTCAATGCTGCGCAAAGGCCTGGGAGACGGTGTCGAGACATCCGGCTAGGTCAGCCCGCTGCCTGGAAATCCTGCACCGGCGACATCGCGGCGGCGTGGGAGGGCTTCCGGTCGCCCCGGTTGACGAACCTGACGTTGTGCGTGCTCGGCGCCAGTCTCAGATCCGACGCGGTGACATCGGCCGAGGCCGCACCGGGATCGGCCGGCGTGATGTTCGACACCCTGCACGACAGTGGCGGGGAGCCCGGTTGTGCGCCCGTGGGGAGTTCGCGATCAGCGATGCGGCCGTCGACCCTGCCCTCGACCGCAGTGCTCTTGCTCACGACCGCAACGCTGGGATCGCGCCGGCGGTTGAGGACACTGATCAGCTCGCCGGCAGGCGGCGCCGCCCCGGCGAGGTCCAGCGGCGGCGGCGTAGCGAACACGGCTGACCGCGCATCAGCCGGTGCGAGGAGAACCGACACACCGGACGTCACAGCGGCGCCGGGACCGACCGCGACGCCCGCCGCCACCCCCGCGGTGAGGGATTTCACGCTCACAGCTGTCCTCTCGATCCGACCGACTAGGCGTAAATGGTAGCCACGGCTCGAACGTGCGCTATTTCGAGTTCCCGCATGAATCCGAAATCGCCGGTAGCGTTGGAGTATCCGCGGTGCCACGCTTCGGTGTGGGAAAGGAGCGCAACATGGGTGAGTCAGAGCGTGAAGCGTTCGGAACCCGCCGCGAAACCGGCCTGTCCAGCGAGGATGTCGCCGAGTTGGAAGAGTTGCGGCGGGAAGCGGCGGCGCTGCGCGAGCAGCTGGAGCATGCTCTGGGTCCGCAGAACACGGTGCGCAGCGCTCGCGATGTGCACCAGCTCGAGGCGCGAATCGACTCGCTTGCCGCACGTAATTCAAAATTAATGGAAACCCTGAAGGAGGCCCGCCAGCAGCTGTTGGCGCTGCGCGAAGAGGTCGACCGCCTCGGGCAGCCGCCGAGCGGTTACGGCGTGCTGTTGGCCGCTCACGACGACGGCACCGTCGACGTGTTCACCTCGGGTCGCAAGATGCGTCTCACCTGCTCGCCGAACATCGACGTCGCCGCGCTGAAGAAGGGTCAAACGGTGCGGCTCAACGAGGCTTTGACCGTCGTCGAGGCCGGCACCTACGAATCGGTCGGGGAGATCTCGACGCTGCGCGAGATCCTGGCGGACGGACACCGTGCCCTCGTTGTCGGGCATGCCGACGAGGAGCGCATCGTCTGGCTGGCCGAGCCGCTGGTGGCCGAGGACCTGCCCGACGGCAAGTCGGACTCCCTGCACGACGACACCCGGCCGCGCAAGCTGCGCCCCGGTGACTCGCTGCTGGTTGACACCAAAGCCGGGTACGCGTTCGAACGCATTCCCAAAGCCGAGGTCGAGGATCTGGTGCTCGAAGAGGTGCCCGACGTCAGCTATGACGACATCGGCGGCCTGGGCCGGCAGATCGAGCAGATCCGCGACGCGGTGGAGCTGCCGTTCCTGCACAAGGAGCTCTACAAGGAGTACGCACTGCGGCCACCCAAGGGGGTGCTGCTCTACGGCCCGCCCGGCTGCGGCAAGACGTTGATCGCCAAGGCGGTGGCCAACTCGCTGGCCAAAAAGATGGCCGAGGTGCGCGGCGACGACGCCCGCGAAGCGAAGTCGTACTTCCTCAACATCAAGGGCCCCGAGCTGCTGAACAAGTTCGTCGGCGAGACCGAGCGGCACATCCGGCTGATCTTCCAGCGGGCCCGTGAGAAAGCGTCCGAGGGCACGCCGGTGATCGTGTTCTTCGACGAGATGGATTCGATCTTCCGCACCCGCGGCACCGGGGTGAGTTCGGACGTCGAGACGACGGTCGTCCCGCAGTTGCTCAGTGAGATCGACGGGGTGGAGGGGCTGGAAAACGTCATCGTGATCGGTGCCTCCAACCGCGAGGACATGATCGACCCGGCAATCCTGCGGCCCGGCCGGCTGGACGTCAAGATCAAGATCGAGCGTCCGGACGCCGAGTCGGCTCAAGACATCTTCTCCAAGTACCTGACCGAACAACTGCCGGTGCATGCCGACGATCTCGCCGAGTTCGACGGCGACCGCGCCGCCTGCATCAAGGCGATGATCGAGAAGGTCGTCGACCGGATGTACGCCGAGATCGACGACAACCGGTTCCTCGAGGTCACCTACGCCAACGGCGACAAGGAAGTGATGTACTTCAAGGACTTCAACTCCGGGGCCATGATCCAAAACGTGGTCGACCGGGCGAAGAAGAACGCCATCAAGTCGGTGCTGGAAACCGGCCAACCCGGTCTGCGCATCCAGCATCTGCTCGATTCGATCGTCGACGAGTTCGCCGAGAACGAGGACCTGCCCAACACCACCAATCCCGATGACTGGGCGCGGATCTCGGGCAAGAAAGGCGAGCGGATCGTCTACATCCGCACCCTGGTCACCGGCAAGAGCTCCAGTACGTCACGGGCCATCGACACCGAGTCCAACCTGGGTCAGTACCTCTAGCGTTTTGGCCGCGAGGGTGCGTGTTTGTCCACCGACACGCCGCAAACTCTGCACAACTGCGCACCTTCGCACCGGAGTTTGCGCGCCGCAGCGCGGGCCTAGGCTTTAAGTCATGCAACGAATTATCGGGACTGAGGTCGAATACGGCATTTCCTCGCCGTCGGACCCGACCGCGAACCCGATCCTGACGTCCACCCAGGCGGTCTTGGCCTACGCGGCGGCCACCGGTATCCAGCGCGCCAAGCGCACTCGCTGGGACTACGAGGTGGAATCGCCGCTGCGCGACGCGCGGGGGTTCGACCTGAGCCGCTCGGCCGGCCCGCCGCCGGTGGTCGACGCCGACGAGGTGGGTGCGGCCAACATGATCCTGACCAACGGGGCCCGCCTCTACGTCGACCATGCGCACCCGGAATACTCTGCGCCGGAGTGCACCGACCCGCTCGACGCGGTGATCTGGGACAAAGCCGGCGAGCGGGTGATGGAGGCCGCCGCCCGCCACGTGGCCAGCGTGCCCGGAGCCATCAAGCTGCAGTTGTACAAGAACAACGTGGACGGCAAGGGCGCCTCCTACGGCTCGCACGAGAACTATCTGATGAGCCGTCAGACGCCGTTTTCGGCTGTCATCGCCGGGCTGACCCCGTTTCTGGTGTCGCGCCAGGTGGTCACCGGCTCGGGACGGGTCGGCATCGGGCCGGCCGGTGACGAGGCGGGTTTTCAGCTCTCCCAGCGTGCCGACTACATCGAGGTCGAGGTCGGTCTGGAGACCACACTCAAGCGGGGCATCATCAATACCCGCGACGAGCCGCACGCCGACGCCGACCGATATCGGCGGCTGCATGTCATCATCGGCGACGCCAACCTGGCCGAGACGTCGACCTACCTCAAGCTCGGCACGACCGCGCTGGTGCTCGACCTGATAGAGGAGGGTCCCCAACACAACATAGACCTGAGCGACCTGGCGTTGGCCCGCCCGGTGCATGCGGTGCACACGATCAGCCGCGACCCGACGCTGCGCACGACTGTCGCGCTGGCCGACGGCCGCGAAATGACTGCCCTTGCGCTGCAACGGGTTTACCTGGACCGGGTGGCCAAGTTGGTCGACAGCCGCGACCCCGACCCGCGTGCTGCCGACATCGTGGCGACCTGGGCGCATGTGCTTGACCTGCTCGAACGTGACCCGATGGAGTGCGCAGAGTTGCTGGACTGGCCGGCCAAGCTGCGGCTGCTGGAGGGGTTCCGGCACCGGGAGAACCTGAGTTGGTCGGCGCCTCGGCTGCACCTGGTCGACCTGCAATATTCTGATGTGCGGCTGGACAAGGGCCTCTACAACCGGCTGGTCGCCCGCGGCTCGATGAAACGGCTGATCAGCGAACAGCAGGTGCTGTCCGCGGTGGACAACCCGCCGACCGACACCCGCGCCTACTTCCGCGGGGAGTGCTTGCGGCGGTTCGGGGCCGACATCGCGGCGGCCAGTTGGGACTCGGTGATATTCGATTTGGGTGGCGACTCGCTGGTGCGTATCCCGACACTGGAGCCGCTGCGCGGCAGCAAGGCCCACGTCGGTGCGCTGCTGGATTCGGTGGACAGTGCCGTCGAACTGGTGGAACAACTGACGACGTGAGCGGTCGCTGCCGACCTAGGCGCAGGCAAAACCGGTATCGACCGGTAGGCTAGGAACAGCGGCGGGTGGGTGTGCGCCGCCGATGAGCAAGCAGGAGGCAGCGATGGCTCAGGAGCAGACCAAGCGCGGCGGCGACGGTGGCGATGACGACGACCTGACCGCCAGCGTGGCCGCCGGCCAGGAGCGTCGCGAGAAGCTGACCGAGGAAACCGACGATCTGCTCGACGAGATCGACGACGTTCTCGAAGAGAACGCCGAGGACTTCGTACGGGCGTACGTCCAAAAGGGTGGCCAGTGACCTGGCCGTTTCGCGATCGCCGGGACACCAATTTAGCAATTTCGGGACTACCGCTGACTGGCGCGGACCTGTCCTCGTTTGCCGATTTTCTGCGGCGGACCGCACCCGAGCTGTTGCCGACAGTCGCCGGCGGCCGCGGTGACCAGCTGCCGCACGGGACGACGATCGTCGCGCTGAAATACCCCGGCGGGGTCCTGATCGCCGGTGACCGGCGCTCGACGCAGGGCAACGTGATCGCCGGCCGCGACGTGCGCAAGGTCTACATCACCGACGACTACACCGCGACCGGGATCGCCGGCACCGCCGCGATCGCCGTCGAATTCGCCCGGTTGTACGCGGTCGAACTCGAGCACTACGAGAAGCTGGAGGGTGTGCCGCTGACCTTCGCGGGCAAGGTCAACCGGCTGGCGATCATGGTGCGCGGCAACCTCGGCGCCGCGATGCAGGGTCTGGTGGCGCTGCCGCTGCTGGTGGGCTACGACCTCGACGACGCCGACCCGGAAAAAGCCGGCCGGATCGTGTCGTTCGATGCGGCCGGCGGTTGGAATCTGGAAGAAGAGGGCTACCAGTCGGTGGGTTCTGGAGCAGTCTTTGCCAAGTCGTCGATGAAGAAGCTGTATTCGCAGGTGAACGACGCCGATTCCGCGCTGCGGGTGGCGCTCGAGGCGCTCTACGACGCGGCCGACGACGATTCGGCCACCGGCGGGCCGGATCTGGTCCGCGGCATTTTCCCGACAGCGGTGGTTATCGATGCGCACGGCGCGGCCGACGTGCCCGAGCAGCGTATCGCCGAATTTGCCCGGCAAGTCATCGAAAGCCGCTCCCGCGCTGACACTTTCGGCTCGGAGAGCAGGCGGGTTGACTGATGAGTTTCCCGTATTTCATCTCGCCGGAGCAGGCGATGCGCGAGCGTGCCGAGATCGCGCGCAAGGGCATCGCCCGGGGCAAGAGCCTGGTAGCGCTGGCCTACGCCGGCGGGGTGTTGTTCGTGGCCGAGAACCCGTCGCGGTCGCTGCAGAAGATCAGTGAGCTCTACGACCGGGTCGGCTTCGCCGCCGCGGGCAAGTACAACGAGTTCGACAACCTGCGCCGCAGCGGGATCCAGTTCGCCGACACCCGCGGCTATGCCTACGACCGCCGCGACGTCACCGGCCGGCAGTTGGCCAACGCGTACGCCCAAGCGCTGGGCACCATCTTCACCGAGCAGGCCAAACCCTATGAAGTCGAGCTGTGTGTGGCCGAGGTAGCCCATTACGGCGAGACCAAACCGCCTGAGCTGTATCGGATCACCTACGACGGCTCGATCAACGACGAGCCCCATTTCGTGGTGATGGGCGGAACGACGGAACCGGTCGTCACCGCGCTCAAGGACTCCTACACCGAGAACGCCGATCTGGGCGACGCGGTCGGCGTGGCGGTCGCCGCGCTCAAGGCCGGTAGCGGCGAGGGCTCCGGTACCTCTAACGGGAGCCAGCCCAGCTTCGGGGTGTCCAATCTCGAGGTGGCGATCCTCGACGCCAGCCGGCCGCGGCGGGCGTTTCGGCGCATCACCGGTTCGGCATTGGCAGCGCTGTTGCCCCACGACGAGTCCGGCGGCGGCAAAGACGCCGGCTCGTCGAAGTGAGGCGAGCGGACCCGGCAAGCTCGGTCACGAGACGGTGTCCCACTGCTCATCGTCGACGTCAGCGATGCAGTGGTAGGCGATCACCGGATTCTCCGGTTGCGCCACGCCGCCGGCGATGTTGAGGCACGGGCCGAGTGCGCTGGTGATCTGGCCGGTGGGCTGGCGATCCCAATGCTGGTTGGCGGCATCGCTTCGGCAGGGAGCAAGAACCGCCGGTGTGTCGTCGGCTGGGTTGCTGATCGTGACGCACTGCCCGGCAAAGGCCACGCTCTCGAGTTGCCCGGCCGGGGCGAAAACCCAGAGCTGAGATTTCGACCCGGTGCAGGGATTGACCACGGTCGCCGTGTTGTTGCCGCTCGGGGCGTCCAAACACCAGTTGCCCATGCGGCTTTTCAGCTGGACCGGACCGGCGGCGCCCGCCGTCGCGGCGAGCAGCAGCGCAGCGCCGCACACCGCTCCGGCTACCAGCCCGGCCCGGCCCTGCCCTCGCACCGTCTGCGGTGGGTGTCGCGTTGTGTGCATATTGCTTCAGATCTTGTCAGAAGATCAGGGTTTGCCACAGTTCGGGCCGGGCCGACCGCGTGGGTGTGCCGTCCCACTACCCCCAGGCGGACTGGTTGGCGGCCAACTCCTCTTGCCATTGCGGTGGAAGCGGTAGCGGGTCGCGTGCCGGATCCGCCCGTCTGCGGGAGTTGTAGGCCAGCGTGGCCGCCAGCCAGCCGCTGGCCATAACCAGGGCGGCGGCCGGCCGCTCTCCTTCTTTTTCCTTCTCGTTTTTGCCGTTCCGGTTCTTGCCGTCGCGATCCTCGTCGTGATTGTCCGCCACTGCGGACACCGCGCCCCGCCCGGACATCGTGCCCATCGTCGCCTCTTGCATCGCCATGCCCGGTGGCAGGCCGACGGCGGCCGCCGGGGCGGCGCCGGTGCTGGTGGCTGTCAGCGACAGCGCCACCGGCTCGGCACCTGCGGCGGTGGCCCAGCTCGGCGGCACCGACAGCGCTCCGATCGAGGTCGCCTGAGCCATCCCCGCGCTGGGTAAGAGCTGGGCCACGCCCGGCCCGAGCATGGCTGATTTACCCAGGCCGCCGAGTGATCCGCCGACACCGAACAGGTTGTTCCACCCGCCCAGACCCTCGAACCAGGTGTAGCCGGCGAGCCCGCCGCGCACCAAGCCTTCACGGAAATAACCGAACGCGTTCGTGCCGATCGTGTAAAAGGCCGTGAAGGCGCCCAGGCCGCCGGACGGACCGTCTGCCGACGCCTGGTTTATCCAGCCCAGGCCCTGCACGGTTAAACCGCCCTGCGGGGTATCTAGAAACGCCATCACCTTCGACCAGAGCGACGCGAGGGTCTGGCCGTGCGTCGCGGTGCTGGCGGCAGCCTGGGCGACCGTGTGGGCCTGGGCGTCCAGCCCGGCCGGGTTGGTGGTCGGTGGCGGCTCGCGGAATGGTGTGAGTGCGCTCGCCGACGACGAGGCGCCGGCGTAGGAGTACATCGCGGCGGCGTCTTGGGCCCACATCTCGGCATAGTGCGCCTCGGTGGCCATGATCGCCGGCGTGTTCTGTCCGAAGAAATTGGTCGCTACCAGCACGGCCAGCAACGCCCGGTTGGCGGCGATCACCGGTGGCGGCACGGTGGCGGCAAACGCGGCCTCGTAGGCCGCGGCGGCCGCCTTGGCCTGCATCGCGGTCCGCTCGGCCTGCGCGGAGCTGGTCTGCAACCACTCGACGAACGGTGTGGCCGCACCCGCCATTGCCGCCGATGCCGGGCCGGTCCACGCCACGCCGGTCAGCTCGGAGACCACCGAGGCGTAACCGGCTGCGGCCGATTCCAGTTCGACGGCCAGCGCGTCCCAGGACGCGGCGGCGGCCAGCATCGGCCCCGCCCCGGGGCCGGTATACATCCGCGCGGAGTTGATCTCCGGGGGGAGCAAAGCGAAATCCATGGGTGTTTCGCGCCTCTCGTGGGTCAACAGGTTGTGCGACCCGGGTGCCGCGGCGGTCAGCGCGCGATCAGCGCAAGACACTCATCGCGGCGGCCCGGTCCGGCCCGCTCAGCCGCCCACAGGCGAGCGGGACACCACACCGTGGCGGCGCGTGACCGCACGGGCCGTCGCACCACCGAGACCCCGCCCGGCCAGGGTGCCCAGCATGGTCTCGCCGAACGCTCCACCCGGAAAGCCTCCGACGACGGCCGGGGCGGCGGGCGCGGTGCTGACCGGCAGGGTGAAGGACGCGGGAGTGATCGCCGAGGCGGGCATCGCCCAGCCCGGCGGCACCGACAATGCGCCGATCTTGAGGGCCTGGCCCGCGCTCGCGGCCGCCCCGGCCGCCCCCGCGGCGCGCAGTGCCCCACCGCCGAAGCTCAACGCTGCCGGACCCACGAACGGCGGGTTAAGCGTTTCAGCTAGCCCCCCGGGGTTTTCGGCAACCCACGTCAACAAACCGACCCCGTTGTTGGCGTTGCTGAGCGCATTTGCCATGTCGGCCCAGGAGGCCGTGCCGTTTCCGAACGCCTGAGCTCCATACCCGGCCGTCTGGTTGAGCAAGCCGTCCCCGTTCACGAGATCGCCGTTTCCGAGTATCTGTTGCAGCCACGACGGCAGGCTCGAGCCGGCGCTGTTGCCGGTGGCCTGGGAGACCGCGACGGATTGGGCGGCCTGCCCGCCCGGGTTGGTGTTCCGCGCGGGCTGGCTAAACGGGGTGAGTCCCGACGCGGCTGCCGAGGAGCGGGCGTAGCCGTGCATCGCGGCCGCGTCTTGGGCCCACATCTGGGCGTACTGGCGCTCGGTTTCCCCGATCGCCGCGGTGTATTGCCCGAAGTAGTTGTGCGCGATGAGCGCCGCTAGCAAGGAACGGTTGGCTGCGATCGCCGGCGGGGGCACGTGGGCGGCCAGCGCTGCCGCGTGGGCGCTCGCGGCCGCCTTGGCTTGGGCGGCCGTCTGCTCGGCCAGCGCCGCGGTGTTGTGCAACCAGGTCACATAGGTCTGGGCGGCGGCCGCCATCGCCGTCGCCGACGGCCCGGTCCACCGTGCGGACAATCCGGAGATCACCGAACTGTACTGACCCGCCGCGGAGTGCAACTCGGCAGACAGCGTGTCCCAGGCCGCCGCGGCGGTCACGAACGAACCCGCTCCTGGACCGGCATACATGCGCCCCGAGTTGATCTCCGGGGGCAAGACACTGTAGTCGGCAAACATCTGGTCTCCTGTTCTCTTGCTTCTGATTCGCGCACTCGGTGATTCGGTGCTGCTGGGCGTGTTCTTGCACGGTGCGGCGGTTTAACCCCCGGAGGTCGTTGTGACCGTCCCTGAATCGGCGCTGCACCCAGGCACCGGCCGCGGACCGCGGATCGTGAATGTGGCTCGCGGCCCGGATGCCGGCGCCGCCATGTCATCGGTGAACGTCACCCCAGACCTCCCGTCGCCAGACCGAGCGTTTAATAAGCCCGCGGCGATATAAGTCGGCCGCGGTTAACCGGAGGTTACGAACGGAGGGTCGATACATTGCCGTGAAAGTGAACAGTTAGGTGCGTTCGCCAGATCGGCCAACAGCGGCGACCGCCGCGCACAAACCGGACGTTGGGGCTGGTAGTGGCCGGTTACGGATGGCGCCGCAGCGCACGAAGCTGACGGTCAGCGTTCATCTTGACGTCATCGCATATTCAGACCGCGTTCATCAGCGCCGACGAACCTCCGGAAACTATGAAGTGTTCACGATGGTTGTTGCTTGCCGCGAGTACCGCGACGGCGGTCGCGTTGGCCGCACCGGCGCATGCCGATGGCACCGACACCGTTTTTCTCGATGAGCTCGACCGAGCCGGCATCGAGTACGCCGATGCGCAGGACGCCATAGCCACCGGCAAGGGTGTCTGTGGCTATCTCGCGGAGGGTCGCCCGGCAAACGTTATCGCGCGCGCCCTGAAGATCCGGCATCACCACCTGTCGGTGAATAACGCCCTTCAATTCGTCGTGATCTCCGGAGAGACATACTGCCCCGCTCAGTTAGCGGCTGCTGATGCCAAAGGTTAAGCACTGCGGGACTTTTGCATGAATACAGTGTGTTCGCCATCAGGGAGCGAACCCGATAATTCGACGTCGTCATGGAGGGAATTATGACAATAGGATTCGTCAAACCGCTGTTGGCCGCAGCCGCCATCGCTGCGTTTGTCGGCGTGCCCGCGCCTGCCCACGCCGACGACTCTGCCTTCATCAATGCACTCGGCCAGGCTGGGATAGTCTTTCCCAATCCCCCGGCAGCCGTAGCCGCGGCACGCGAGGTGTGCGACTACATCGCGAGCGGACACACCGCGGCGCAGGCTGCCCGCGGGCTCAAAAACGCCAACCCCGATTTGTCGATGACGCACGCCTCCCACTTCGTGGCGATCACCCGGGCGATGTACTGCAGTCAGCCCATCGCCGGTGTCGATCAGACCGCCGCCGGCGGCGAGCAGTAATAGCCTCTGCTGGGGCCAGCCGACTAGCCTAGCCGCCCCCACCACCGCCCATCGGCGGCAGCGGGCAGTAGGCGCCGCGGGCCAGGTTCACGAATTGAATGGCCTGAACCGGCGTAAGTTTGGGGTTTTGTTCGGACACCATTTCAATGGTTTCGTTCTCGGTGTGCCGTCCCGCAATGATGTAGGAACACACTGCTTTGCCGCTGGCAACAACCTGATCCGCGTTGGGGTATTCGATACCGACTTCGTTGAGCGCTTCGAGAAAAGCATCATCGTTGCCGTCGGCGTACGCAGCGCTGGCCGTGCCGACCAGAGTCGTCGTACAGGTCATAGCCAATAACAGCTTTGCTGGGCGCATAGTGTCTCCCGGTTCCGAAAGAGTTTCACGATGAGCATAGAGCACAAACCCGTATTCGGGGTTTACTGACATCTCTACCTTTTGGCTCTTGTGACGTTGTAGTGGGTCTATGACCAGGGCATTTGGGGCGCAACGCCGTGTCCTGCTTACGTTTTGGACTGCTAAAAGGTTCAAAACGAAGAAGGGTGTACGGCGTTGCGCAAATCCAGGGTATTCGCATCCGGGCTCGGCGACCGGAACATGGTGATCGAAGGCATCGATGTTGAGGTCGAGACCCGGCGGCAGCGAAGGCAGTTGGTGTCGGGAGAGGTGCTGGTGATGAACGTGCGGCCCAGGGCCGGCGCGGCGGGCCGCTGCTCGCGGTGCAAGGCCCGCTGCCCCGGCTATGACAGCGGTGACGGGATGCCCCGGTGGCGGACCCTGGATGTGGGCACCACCAAGTGCTACCTGCAAGCCTGGGCGCCGCGGGTGACGTGCAGCGAGCACGGGGTGGTAGTGGCCGATGTCCCGTGGGCGCACCCGGGCGCCAAACACAGCTACCTGTTCGAGGACACAGCCGCGTGGCTGACCGCGCACGCCGCGATCAGCGTGGTGGCGATGTTCTTGCGGGTGGCCTGGCGCACCATCGCCGCGATCGTGGGCAGGGTCGTGGCCGATGGCCGCGACACCAACGACCTGCTAGCCGGGTTGTGCCGCATCGGTATCGACGAGATCGCCTACCGCAAAGGCCACCGATATTTGACCTGCGTCATCGACCACACGAGCGGCCGATTGGTGTGGGCTGCCGAGGGCCGCAACAAGGACACGTTGAGCAGGTTCTTCGACCAACTCGGCGATCAGCGGGCCGCGGCGTTGACCCATGTCAGCTGTGATGGCGCCGAATGGATCCACACCGTCATCGCCGAGCGCGCTCCGGGAGCCGTGATCTGTCTGGACCCCTTTCATGTCGTGGCCTGGGCGATGAAGGCCCTCGACAAGGTCCGGGTCCGCACCACCGCGGCCGCCAGGACCCGGGATCGCCACGCCATGTGGGCGGTCCGTAAGAATCCCGCCGATCTGTCCGGCGAGCAGCGCACCAGCCTGGCGGACATCCAAGCCACCAACAAGACGCTGTATCGGGCGTACCTGCTCAAAGAGCAACTCCGGGAGGTGTTTCGCGTCAAAGGCGATGACGGGCGCCAGCTGCTGGCCGGGTGGCTGTCGTGGGCCAAGCACTCTCACATCCCCGAGTTCGTCAAGCTGGCAGCCACCATCGACCGGTACCGCCACCTGCTGCTGAACACCCTTGATCATGGCCTGTCGAATGCCCGTTCCGAGGCCACCAATACCCACCTGCGGGCCTTGACCAAGCGCGCGTACGGGTTTCACAGCCCCGAAGCGATGATCGGCATGGCCATGCTCACCCGCGGTGGCCTGTGCCCCGCACTACCCGGCCGAGCAGCATGAAACCACACCCACGGAAACGTCAGGAGATCCTACCTTTTGCCCCGCATTCACCGCGAACACGATGGCGGCGTTGTGGGTCGAGCCGCGGCTCGCATCAGACCGGCAGCGCCCGAAGCCTGCGATGGGGTTGGTTGATGCTCAGCCGCTACCAGGCCTCGGCGGGCGGGGCGGTTAACGTGTCGACTTCGAGGTGGATCCGATAGCCAATGCCTGCGGCTTTCCGGGGTCCGTGGCCCCGACGGGTGCTCCTCCGTCCTGGGTTTGCGCGGGCAGGTCCGCGCAGATTATGCAAGGACCTGTTTACCGAAGTGTTCGATGATGCGGGCTGCTGCAGCCGGTAGCGCAGCGTCTGTCGTTCGGCGGTGGCCAGGCGGCGTCGAGCAGCAGCCGAATCCGGCTCAGCAGCTCGATGGCCAAGCCCGATGTCTTTGGCGTAGCGGACAGATCTTTCGACGTGGATGGGCACGGTGCGAATGTCCAGGCGCTGGGCCCGTCCGCCTCCGGTGTCGGTGGCCACGGGCCAGCAGCGGCAGCCGTTGGCCGGACCTGTTCCCTGGATCTTTCGTGCCCTATGCATCCGCATTTACGACACCTCAGACCGGCCAACCTCCGCGAAAAATCGGCATCAGCCACGAGGGGCTCCACGATCTGGACGACCGACTGTCGTGGGCATGCGACGTTCGACACCTCGGACGGTGGTGGGTTAGGCAAGCGGTTTTGGGCTGCCGCGCGTGGCCGACACGACCGGTCCCATTGAGGCGAATCTTCTCTTGCTGCAACACAGCACGCCAGACATCATGCAGCTGAACCACTTTGCTAAGCAACTCGATCAGCTTGCTCGGCACTACCAGGTAGAGGTGGGCCAGCCCGCTTTGTTGACGACGAGTGGAAGCGTACGCTCGAAGCGGTCGCGGATGTGCGACCCGAGGTGATTGTGCGTTTGAAACACCGTCACCGACTGTGTTGCGGCGGCTGGGCGCGCTGGGCATGTCGTTGTTGGTCACGGTGACGTCGGCTTACGAGGCGAGCGTGGCCGCTGCCGCTGGTGCGGACGAAACCGGGCACGGAAGATAGACCGTATTTGCTCCACGCATCAGGTGCCGCTCATCGCCGCCGGCGGCGTGAGTACGAAAGCCGATGTCGTGACGGTCTTGCGTCGGGGAGCGGTGGCCGCCAAGCTCGGCACCGCGTTGCTGCTGGCCTAGGCAGCCCGCACCAACGCCACGCACCGGACGGCGCTGCAAAACCCGCAGTTCGCCACGACCTTGGTCACCAGGACCTTCTCGGGCCGCTATGTGCGTTATCTGGAGAATCACTTCACCCAGCTGCTCAACCACCTGGCGCCACCGGGATGTCCGGAGATCGAACATGTGACGTTACCGATCCGCCGGGCGCCGGCCGCGGTTGAGGACCCGCATGGGATGAACTTGTGGGGCGCTTGATGGCCGTAGGGACGGCAGCGCACCGTGTCTCCACGGAAGTGAACGATTAGTAAACACAGCGGTGCAGTAGATGAATTGGCTTGAAACACTTGCAAAGACCAGCGCATGAGTCTATCCGGATCCAGCCGAGACAGCTAACTTAGTGCCAAGTCGGCACAGATGGAAATCCGTTGTGCCGCCAGTCATCAACACACCATCGAGGCATCCGAATTACGAGGAGATGAGCGATGACGAGCCAGGGCTCGCTGCCGGGGAAGGCAGCATTTCGCCGGCGCGATTGGCGCTTGCGTGTGAGGTCGCGCGCTGCCAAACTGCTCGTGATGTCAGCGTGGGCATCAGCCGTGGTCGGCATGGCCCCGCTAGCGGGCGCCGAGCCAGTCGATCCGTATAAGTACATCGACAGCGCGACAGACGATACTTTCCTTCGGTCGCTGGACGGCCTCGGCATCGACTACTCGAGCGGTCCCGAGGCGCCTAACACCGCCAGAGCAGTCTGCGCCTATATCCAAGAGGGTCACAGCATACGCGAAGCCGTGGACTTAGTGAGAGATTCCTACCCCGGCTTGCCGCTGCTGAAGGGCGCTCACTTCGTGGCGGTCGCACGCGCTTTGTACTGCCCCAGTAGCTCGGGTTGGTGATCGTCGCTCGACAGCTGGGCAATCGTGGCCCGGCTGAAATCGGTCTCCAGCGCTGTGTATTGGCCGGAAAACACAATGGCCACAATGGCAGCGGTGCGGTGTTCACCCGGGTTGCTTCGGCCTCGTAAGCCGCACGTCGCCGCGTGACCCGAGTCCACGATGCGCAACTTTCGGACGGTATCGACAACGACCGGCTAGGCAGGCCATAAATCCGCTGCGGCACAAATTGATTGACACCGAACGGTAGACCCTTCAAAACCGCACAGTGTCGATGTGGCCAACCATCGAGGAGTCGGGTACCCGGGGACTTAAACCAACCGTCCGACTGCCGCGAAGTAGAACACCGGCCCCCGCAACGGCTGTGGCGGTCTGCGGCGCGGTCCCGCGGAGCAGCTATCCGCCGAAAGGAAGCCGCGGCATCTTGTAGCGGGGAGGCGTGACCTGCAAGATGGCGCTGACACTGGGACGCATTATCTTGCGGGCCGCGCCCGCACCGGCCGCCGCCGCCATCGGTGCCATGGCCGCCGCCGGTCCGGTGCCGGCGGTGTGGAACGTCGGAGCCGCACCCCATGACTCCTTGGCCCCCGCTGCCAGCCACTGCTGGGTCGCGGCGGCGGCCGGAGTCGCGTGCGCCCAGGCTGCGGGCACCGACAACCGTCCGACCGGGGTCGCCTCGCCCACGCTCGCCAGTACCGCCCTGCTGGCGGTAGTGTCAGCCGTCGCTGCGGCTAGAACGGTTGGCGAGACCGTCGCAGTGGCGGCCGGCGATGTCGCCTCAGCCAGCGCGGGCGGCGGAGAGAAAAACGAGCCATCGGAAACGAATTTGACGCCGAGGATGATGGCGTCACCCACCGCCCCCACGTTACGGGCTTGCACCAGCCCGTAGATGTCCGGGATTCGTTGGATGTAGTTGAGGTTGGTCATATAGGTGATCAGCGCCTTCGGTATCGGTATACCGATCGGTGCTGATGTGCTCGCACTCGGGCCTGAGGAGAGCAATTGCGGCACTGTCGAAAGGAACTGTGACAGGCCGGATTGCGTAGCTGCCACCGCAGCGGGGGTGCTGGCCGCCGCGGGCGCGGCAGCGGGATTGGTGGTCGGTGGCGGCTCGGTGAACGGCGCCAGTTTCGTCGCTGCCGACGCCGACGTGGCATAGCCGTGCATCGCAGAGGCGTCTTGCACCCACATCGCGTCATAGGCGGCCTCGGTTGCCGCGATCTGGGCAGTGTTCTGGCCCAAAATGTTAGTCCTCACCAGAGTTAACAACTGGATGCGGTTGGCCGCTATCAGCGGCGGCGGCACGACCGCCGCATGTGCGGTTTCGAAGGCGGCCGCTGCCGTCCGGGCTTGGCCGGCCGCCTGCTGCGCTCGTGCCGCCGTGGTGGCCGCCCACTGGGCAAACGGCGCAGCCGCAGCAGCCATCGCGTTCGAGGCCGGACCTAGCCAACCCTCGTCCTGCAGGCTCGAAATCGTGAAAGAGTAGCCTTTCACGAACGCATCCAATTCGGCGGCAAGCGCGTCCCAGGCCGACGCAGCCACCATCATCGGTTCCGCCCCGGGCCCCGCATAAATCTTGGCCGAGGTGATCTCCGGGGGAAAGAGGCCGAAATCCAGCATTCGTATTACCTTTCTGATGCTATCCGCCCGCCGCGGGCCGGGGCATTCGGAAGCGACGATCTTGCATACGGAAGACGGAGTTGGCGCCCTGGTGCTGCGCAGGGCCACCCATGGGTCCCACGCCGAGCGGCGGCGGGTCCGTGGAGGGCGCGGCCGAGGTCGCACTGACCAGTTGCGCGGGAACGGGACGCTGGCCTGTTTGCGGCGCCTGCGGCTCCGGCGGCTGGGCCAGATAACCCGCATTCGCCGGCGGCGCTGCCCCGGTCCAGCCCTGCGGAACCGACAATGTCCCCATCGATGTCCCCACCGATGACGCTCTGCCGGTACTGGCGAGCACCGTCCCGCCGGTTGTGCTTGTCGAACTCGCGAACGCCCCTTCGCCCAGGAGAGCGGGCGGATTCCGGGGCAGAAAAAGATGGTTGCCGAAAAGTAGATAACTCGTGTTGAAAACGCCCTGATCGCCAAAGGTGACGCCGTAATTGTAATATTGCGCACCGATCGCGACGTGAAAAAGGTTGGCAAAATATTGGTAGGATTGCCAGCTGTCGATGTAGTAAAAGTATTGCGATAACCCCGACGTCGATGTGGACGCAGTACCGGAGCCGGCGGCAGAGTGTGACGCAGCCGCCAGCGCGTGCCCCAAAGTCGCCTGTGCGGTGTTGGCGGCCGCGCCGCCGACCGTGTCATCCGCCGTGGCCCTTTGGGCCAGTTGCCCGGCGGGATTGGTGGTCTGCGGCGGCGCCTCGAACGGGGTCAACGAGGCTGCCGCCGGCAAGGATGACGCGGCATAGTTGTACATGGCGGCGGCGTCTTGAGCCCACATCTCGGCGTACTGGGCTTCGGTCGCCGCGATTGCCGGCGTGTTCTGTCCGAAGAAGTTGGTAGCGACCAGCGCCATGAGGAGGGTCCGGTTAGCCTCGATCACCGGCGGAGGCACCGTCATCGCAAACGCCGTCTCATAGGCGGCCGCCGCCGCCCGCGCCTGGTTAGCCGTCTTCTCGGCCCGCGCAGCGGCGTCACTCACCCACGCTGAAAATGCGGTCGCCGCCGCCGCCATCGCATCCGAGGCAGGCCCCGACCACAGCCGGCCCGTCAAAGCCGATAACTCCGACGAATAGCCGACCGCGAACAATTCCAGATGCCCGGCCAGCCCGTCCCAGGCCGTCGCGGCCGCCATCATCGGCCCCGACCCCGGGCCCGCATACATTCTGCCTGAATTGACTTCAGGCGGCAGCGCTCCAAAATCCAGCATGAGTGTTCCTGTTTCGTGGTCGTTGGAAAACAGCCGAAAAGCAACAACGGAGGGGCGATAGCAGGCGGTGCCTATCCACCGGAGTTAGGACGGGGCATCTTGAAGCGTCGAGGCGCGACCCGCAAGATGTTGCTCACAACGGGACGCGCGAGCATGCCGGCCGCAGCCGCGCCGGCCATCCCCGCCATCGGTCCCACACCCGCCGTAGGCTGCGCGCCGGCCATGTTCGCCGCCGGATCGGTCTCCCACGCCGCTTCGGCCTCCGACAGCCACAGCGGCTGCTCGCTGGCGGCAGCCACCGGAGTCGCACTCGCCCACGCCGGAGGCACTGACAGCGGCCCCATCGCAGCCGCCTGGCCTGCACTGGCCAGCACCGCATTCGACACACCTGCCACCGGCGATGCCGCCCCGGCCAGCCCTCCGGTGGTTGACGTCGCGCCGGTCAGCCCGACCAGCGGCGCGTACATATAGCCGTCGGCCATAAGCCGGCCCAGGATCATTCCGGCGGCACTGGAGTTGGCGACGGTACGAGTCAACGCCGCCCCGAAACTCACCGGCCCGCTTAGGGTGTTGAAGTCTCCGACGCTAGTCAGCAGCGAGGTCGGCACTGGGATCCCGAATATCGTCGTTGTGCCTGAGGACGGTGCAGCTGCTGCCGAAAGCTGTTGTGGCACCGACGAAACAACCTGTGACAAAGTGCTGAAATGCGAAGCGCCCGAGCCGGCGGCTTGAGCCGCCGTTGTGGCGGCTTGGGCCGATTGGCCGGCGGGGTTGGCGGTCTGCGGCGGCGCCGTGAACGGCGCGAGCTTCGTCGCCGACGATGCCGCGGTGGCGTAGCCATACATCGCTTGGGCGTCCTGGGCCCACATCTGTTCGTAGTGATACTCGATGGTCGCAATTTGTGTCGTGTTCTGACCTAAGAGGTTGGTCGCGATCAGCTGCATCAACTGGGTGCGGTTGGCCGCCACCAACGCCGGCGGAACGACTGTCGCGTGCGCGGTCTCGTAGGCGGCCGCCGCCGCGCGAGCCTGGTTGGCCGTCCCCTCGGCTTGCGCCGCTGTCGCTGTCGCCCAGGCCGCGTACGGTGCAGCCGCCGTGGCCATCGCCGTCGAGGCAGGACCCGTCCACGCCTGATCCTGCAAGGCCGTGATCACCGAAGAGTAGCCCTGGGCAAACGAATTCAACTGCTCGGCAAGCGCGTCCCACGCGCTCGCGGCGGCCATCATCGACCCCGATCCCGGGCCTGCGTACACCAGGGTTGAGGTTATCTCCGGCGGTTGCGCCGCGTAGTCCAACACTGGCGTCCCCTTTCGTCAACAGATCTCTGCCAACCGAGCACGGCGTTGGGGGCGCGAACACGGTCGGAGTGTCAGCAGGATTGTGGTTTCTCCGCTTGACGCCGCAGCGACAACAACCTGTGCTACGCATGAACGGATGGTGTGTTCAGTGTGAACAAATCCGGCCCTCCTGACGTATCCGTGGGTCGATCAAGCCCGGTTTTGGCGGCCGGTGCAGTGATGGTTGGACGTTTCTGTGGCCCCTTCCGCGATGGTTGCTCCTTGGCGCTGCCCCGCGTGGGAGGTGTCCATGTGGAGCCCCCGAGCGCAGCGAGGCGGAACGACATGGACGCCGACGAGCGGGTGGCGCAGAATCGGCAACGCTCGGGGAAGGGACATCCCTGGGACACCCCCGAGAGGTGGCCCTGATGGGGGTGTCAGCCGCGGCCGGGTAGGGCGGGTCGGTGGCCGCCGAGGGCGAGCATGGCCAGGGCGATCAGTGCGGCGGGGTTGTGGAATCCGAACGCGATGCGGGTCAGGACCCGGATCTTGGTGTTGGTGGATTCGATTAGTCCCTGGGACAGGCCGTGGTCGAGGGCGGCGTCGATGCTGTCGCGGTGTTTGACGATGCGGCGGGCCAGATCGACAAACACCGGAATGCGGCAGCGGCGCGCCCAGGAGATCCACTTGTCGAGGGCGTCCTTGCCTTCTTGCCCCTTGACCGAGAACACATGCCGCAGGCCCTCTTTGAGCAGGTAGGCACGGTACAGCCGGGTGTCGGTTTTGGCGATCCAGGCCAGCTTCTGGCTTTGGCGTTCGGTGAGGTCCTCGGGATTTTTCCACAGCGCGTAGCGGGCCCCTTTGAGCTTGCGGGCCCGCTCGTGTCCCGGTCGCGGCGGCGTGTCTTCGCTGGGCCGGCCGCGGCCCCATTTGGGCTCGCTACGAGCCAGCGAGCGCGCGTCGTTCCAGGCCCGCCGCCGCTCGGTGTCGAGTGCCTCGGTGGCCCAGGAGACCACATGGAACGCATCGGCGCAAAGGATCGCGCCCGGGCAGCGCTCGGCCACCACGTCGGCGATCCAGTCCGCGGCGTCAGCGGACACGTGGGTGATCAACCCGCAGCGCTCGGCGCCCACAGCGTCGAAAAACTTTCGCAGGGTAGCCTTGTCGCGTCCCGGTGCGGCCCAGATCAGATGCCCGCTGTCGTGGTTAACGACCACGGTCAAATACTTGTGATGGCGTTTGTAGGAAATCTCGTCGATGCCGATCCGGCGCAGGTTGGCAAACCGATCAGCGGTCTTTTCGGTGTCGGCCCAGACCCGCGCCACGATCGCGCCGACGGTGCGCCACGCGATCCGCATAAACTCGCACACCGCGGTTTTCGAGCAGGCCACCACCAGCCAGGCCACTGTGTCATCGAAGGCCAAGGTGTGTCCGGCGTGATGACGCGCCCACGGCACCGCAACCACGGTCGGCCCGTGTGTGGGGCAGTTGACCCGCGGCGCGTCGGCCACCAACAGCACCTGCACCGTCCCCAAATCCAGGCCCCGCCATCGGCGTGGACCCTCACCGCGGTCATACCAGGGCGCCTTGCTTCCACAGCGCCCACAACGCTGTGAAACACCGCTGCGGGGACGCACCCGCGCCACCACCACCTCGGCGTCCTCGCCCTCGTCGGAGAACTCGATGTCCTCGATCACCGTGCGCTTATCGACACCCAGCAGCGCACGCCATAACCTCACATTGCGCACGTCGTTGCCCGCTCCCTTGGTTCCTGACCTTCGACAAGCCAGAAACCTTAGGCGACAACGACGTGCGCCCCTCCCTCGCGGCTACCCACCCACAGAAGTGTCAGGGGAGCCGAAAATGGGCCCAATTGCGAAGTAAACAGCGGGTAAACACGGTCAACTCGTGCCTGATCAGACCACAGTAACGTGCCGATTATGTGTTATCGCATAGTTATCTGCGGCCTCGGTGCCGCCGGTCAGCCCTCGACCGTGTAGCCCATCGGCAACAGCACACTCTTGTGCTGGGTGAAGTGCTCGACGCCCTCCGGCCCGTTCTCGCGGCCGATACCGGAGTTCTTGTAGCCGCCGAACGGGCAGCAGGGATCGAAGGCGTACCAGTTGATGCCGTATGTCCCGGTGCGGATCTTCTCCGAGATCTCGATGCCCTTCGGCACGTTGGTAGTCCAGACGCTGCCCGCCAGGCCATACACCGAATCGTTGGCGATCTTGATTGCGTCCGCTTCGGTGTCGTAACCGATGATGCACAGCACCGGCCCGAAGATCTCCTCCTGGGCGATGGTCATCTTGTTGTCGACATCGGCGAAGACGGTGGGCTGCACAAAGAAACCGTTGTCCAGGCCCTCGGGACGGCCGCCGCCGCACACCAGCCGGGCGCCCTCCTCGATGCCCTTGGCGATATAGGCCTCGACCCGGGCGCGCTGTTTTTCTGAGATCAGCGGCCCGATCTGGGCGGCCGGGTCCGACGGCAGCCCGACTGGTAGCGCCTGAACAAAAGTGCTTACCGCATCGACGATTTCGTCGTATCGCGAGCGCGGGGCCAGGATGCGGGTCTGGTTCACGCAGCCCTGTCCGGCGTTCATCACACCGGCGAACACCAGCATCGGAATCGCCGCGGCCAGATCGACGTCGTCGAGGACGATGGCGGCCGACTTGCCGCCCAGTTCCAGGGTGCACGGCTTGAGCATTTCGGCAGCACGCTTGCCGACTTCTTTGCCCACGGCCGAGCTTCCGGTGAAGGTGAACATGTCGACGTCCGGATTGGACGTCAGCGCCTGTCCGGTCTCGACACCGCCGGGCACCACCGACAGCACCCCCTCCGGCAGACCAGCTTCGGTGAACACCTCAGCCAACGCGTTTGCGGTCAGCGGAGTTTCAGCGGCGGGCTTGAGCACCACCGTACAGCCGGCCAACAACGCCGGGCCCAGCTTGTTCACCGCAAGGAACAACGGCACGTTCCACGCCACGATCGCGCCGACCACGCCGATCGGCTCACGATGAACGATGGTCTGTCCATAGGAACCGTTGCGGATCTCTCGCCACTTGACTTGATCGACAGCGGGGCCGGCGAAGAAGTTCATCGCTCCCATCGAGCCCATCCAGTGCATTGTTTCGATAATCGTCGGCGGCTGACCGGTCTCGTCGGCGAGCAGTTTGGTGAACAGATCCTTGCGCTCCTCGAGTAACTTGACCGCCGCAGCCAAAACGGCCGCGCGCTGTTGCGGCGGGGTCGACGGCCATGGGCCGTTGTCGAATGCCGCACGGGCCGCTGCGACCGCGGCATGGACGTCGGCGGCCGCAGCCATCGGCACCTTGCCGACGTACTCGCCGGTCGCCGGGCAGTGCACCTCGATGACTTCCCCGGTCGACGGCTGCGTCCATTTGCCGCCGATGAAAAGTTTGTCGTACTCACTCTGGTGGCTCTCGCTCATGGGTTTCTCCTAATGTCAAGCCGCTGCCGGTTGGCAAGGCTGTTGACGGTTTTGTTCGTCGGTTCGGAGGTGGCCGAAGACGACGCGGGCTAGGCGGCGTTTGAGGCAACGTAACGCTTCAGTGGTGGAATCATGCTCGGCGAGCCGCTTGCGGTAGTAGGCCTGGCCGAGGCCGTCGAGGCGGATCTGGGTGACGGCGATGCGGTGCAAGGCGGCGTTAAGTTGGCGGTTGCCCGAGCGGGTCATACGGACCCGGCCAGCCGTATTTCCCGACCACACCGGCACGGGTGCGACTCCGGCGTGGCGGGCGAAAGCGGCCGCGCTTTTAAACCGGGTCACTCCGGGGGCCTCGCCGACCAGTTTGGCCGCGGTCCGCTCTCCGCAGCCCAGAAGAGCAAGCAGCACCGGGGCAACGTCGCGAACGCGCTGTCCGATGCGCTTGGCCAAGGCGTTGATCGTCTCGGTGAGTCGGGTGATGTCGGCCAGCTCGTCACGAGCCAACTCGGCAACCAACCCGGGGGCGCGTTCGGGATCAAGTTCGTGCACCCGCCACAACAGCCGATTGATCGTGGCAGTGCGTTGCGCCACAAGGACTTCCCGGCGATCCACCAGTAACTTCAGCTCACGCGACACCTCGTCATGCGAGGCGACCGGCAGATCCGGCTCACGCAGAAAACCCCGCGCGACTGCTAACGCATCGATCGGATCAGACTTGCCCCGCGTACGCGCGCTCGCCCGCGCCTGGGCCATCAACTTCGGCGGCACCCGCACCACCGACTGACCAAAGCTCATCAGGTCACGCTCCAACCGAGCCGATAGGTGCCGACAATCCTCGATCGCCCACACCACCGCCTCGGCATGACCGACAGTGGTCGTTTTGACAACCTTCTCGCCGAGTTTGCGGCCTACCTCGTCGACGGCGACGAACGTGTGCGTGCGCTTGTGTACATCGGCTCCAACAACAACCATGGTGGTTGCCTCCTTCACTGTGAGGTGACGGTTGGGCCGGTCGGCGGACACATCTCAGTGGGGGCGGTTGCCACGCTCCTATCAAGTCACGCCGACTGGTCCTTCACACCTGATGCCGACAAAACCCCATGCACGCCAACCCGAAGGCGGCAGACACCCTACGAGCCAGACACCAGGTGATCAGGATCCAACCACCGCAACATGCGGCACCTCACCCTGACACTGAGGACACCCTACCCAAACCGGTGCACAACGAGAACACGTTTCAATCACCTTGGCTCGGCTTACTGCGGCCGGAGCACCAACACCAGATTGCTCACCAGGAACTCACGCAGCAACGGCACCGACGTCACCCACCACGCCCATCGCGGGTGGTAGCGAGGGAATGCCGCGACCAGCGCTCCGGTGCTTGCCGCCCAGTCCAGCCCGTCGGCCACCGACACCGCGAACAGCGACGACCCATAGTTGTTCTTGGCCGGATGACCGTGTTTGCGGGCATAGCGCGCGGCACCGCGCGCGCCCCCCAGATAGTGGGACAGGCCCATCTCGTGTCCGCCGAACGGGCCCAGCCACACCGTGTAGGACAGCACCGCCAGGCCGCCCGGCTTGGTGACCCGCAACATCTCGTCGCCGACTTGCCACGGCCGCGCAACGTGCTCGGCGACGTTGGACGACAGGCAGATATCGACCGAATCGTCGGCGAATGGCAGCGCCATCCCTGATGCACGCACGAAGGGGCACGGGGCCTCGGCGTGCGCCGGACCGGCCGCGTGCATCTCGTCCGGATCCGGCTCGACACCGATATAGCGGATACCGGCGGCAGCGAATGCCGTCGCGAAATATCCCGGTCCGCCGCCGACGTCGAGCAGCGTGCGGCCAACCGGTGCGTCGCCGTGGCTGGCCCGCCACAGGTCGCCGACCAGCGCGGCGGTGTCGGCGGCCAGCGCCCCGTAGAACCGTGCCGGCTGCGACTGCTCATAGCGGAACTCCGAAAGCAGCCGCACCGCTCGCGACAACGTCGCCCGCCGGGCGAAAAGGTCGGTGACAGCCATCGAGCCAACCGTACGGCGAGCGGGCGCCCCTTTTCCCGCGAGCGTGCGTGTTTGTACAGCCCCAAGCGGCGTGTCACGGGCAAACGCGCACGCTCGGCGCGGCCCGTTAGGCTAACCGTTGATGTCCGCCGCGCACCGGGAGCCCACGGGCCAGCCACCCCGGAACCTTCGCGCCGTGCTGCTGCTGTGTTGGCGAGACACCGGGCACCCCCAGGGTGGCGGCAGCGAAACCTACCTGCAGCGCATCGGGTCGCAACTGGCCGCCTCCGGGATCACCGTCACGCTGCGCACCGCCCGCTACCCCGGCGCGCCCCGGCGTGAGGTGATCGACGGGGTGACGATCAGCCGCGCCGGCGGACGCTACTCGGTGTACGTCTGGGCGCTGCTGGCGATGGCCGCGGCTCGCTTCGGGCTCGGACCGCTGCGGCGGGCACGGCCCGACGTGGTGATCGACACCCAAAACGGTCTGCCGTTTTTAGCCCGGCTGATTTACGGCCGACGGGTGACGATGCTGGTGCACCACTGTCATCGCGAGCAGTGGCCGGTGGCCGGGCCGGTGCTGGGCCGGCTGGGCTGGCTCGTCGAGTCGAGGTTGTCACCGTGGCTAAACCGGCGCAATCAATACGTGACGGTATCGCTGCCGTCGGCCCGCGACCTGGTCGCACTGGGGGTCGGAAACGACCGCATCGCAGTAGTGCGCAACGGCCTCGACGAGGCCCCGATGCCGCTGGGCGGTCTCCGGGCGGCGAGCCCGCGGGTGGTGGTGCTGTCCCGGCTGGTGCCGCACAAGCAGATCGAGGACGCGCTGGATGCCGTGGCGCTGTTGCGGTCGCGGGTACCGGGCCTGCATCTCGACGTCATCGGTGGCGGGTGGTGGCAGCAGCGGTTGGTGGATCACGCGACGCGGCTAGGCATCTCCGACGTGGTGACCTTCCACGGTCACGTCGACGATGCCACCAAACACCATGTCGTGCAACAGTGCTGGGTGCACGTGTTGCCGTCACGCAAGGAAGGCTGGGGTCTGGCGGTCGTCGAGGCGGCCCAGCACGCGGTCCCCACCATCGGCTACCGGTCATCGGGCGGACTGACCGACTCGGTCATCGACGGGGTGACCGGCGTCCTGGTCGACGACCACGCCGAGTTGGTGCATCGGCTCCAACAACTCTTAGCCGACCCTGTGCTGCGCGATCAGCTCGGCGCCAAGGCCCAAGCCCGCAGCGCTGAATTCTCCTGGCGGCAAAGCGCCGACGCGATGCGCGCGGTGCTGGAGTCGGTGCTGGCCGGTGACCGCGTCAGCGGCGTGCTGTGACGCTGACCGGTGCCGCCGACGCTTCGACGGCCCTGGCAACGGAGGCGACGGCCGGTGCGGCGATAGTTATCCGGTGCCACAATGTCGATCTGATGGGCGATGTGACGAGAGTGCTTCTGGCGGCGTTGGGTGTCGCGACTGCGACCGGCTTAGCCGCGGCTGTGCACGCCGACCCCGTGGGCAACGACGGTGCGTTCCTGGACTTGCTGCACAAAGCGGGTATCACTTTCCAGAACCCGCATCAGGCGATCGCTGCTGGCAAGGCGGCGTGCGCGTTGATGATCACCGGCAAGTCCGGTCCCGACGTTGTCGACGAACTCCAGGACCGCAATCCCGGATTCCCGCCAGACGCGGCGGCTCAGTTCTCGGCGATCGCGGCCAGCGTTTACTGCCCTCAGCAACTGGTCGACGCCGGCCAAGCAGCCCAACCGGAACTCGTCCCCGCGGATTGACCTGCCCGGCTACGGGATCAGGCCGAAGAGGAACTCAGCCGGCGCAAACACCACCGCGTCGGGAACGAGGGTGAAGGGAGCCCCGATTGCGCCCAGGATTTCTTGGTAGTCGCCGTCGAGCCCGGCGATCAACGCGTCGATGCCCTGCCCGAACTCGAGGTCGCCGAAGTCGGTGAACGCGGTGCTAACCGCGTCTCCGGTCGTCGTTACCACACCGGTAAAAGCGTTGGGGAGCAGGTCGATCAAGCCGGTGATGTCGGTGTTTTCCGCTTGCACGAAATTGTCGAAATCGGTTTCGAGGTACGCGAACGGACTCGAGTCACCAGACGTGGGATCATCTGGAGCTGCGTCGGCTGCCGCAGCCGCGGCAAGCTGGACACTCGCGGCGACCAGCAGGGCACCGGCCGTCCCGCCGATACCAGCCCGCAACCGGTGAACTGTTTTTTGCTGACGGATGGCTGCTCCCGAGATCTGTCGAAACGCCGGCAACGCTGCCCGGCGGTAGGTTACCGGCCAGCCGATGCTGCCGGCGGCGCGGGTGCCCAGTTCGGTCGGGGCATCGAAGGCTGCTCCCTACACCACGTGCCGATGCGCGACCGGCATCACGTTCGACAACCCGTCGGCCTGCTGGGATGCTGGCAACGACGTGCTCGGCGACATCGACGGCGGGCTGACCACGCTGAGCCCGTCACCACAACATTTGGAGGGGACCACCATCGACTCGGTGTTAGCCTGGCTGCTCCAGCCCCTTACGGTGGAGAACTTCCTTGACGGCATCTGGGGGACAACGCACTACCACGTCAAGCGAGGTTCCGCGGGCTACTTCGATGGCCTTTTCGCTGGCCCCCTGTCCGGGTCCTCGGCGGTCGACGAACTCTTGGCACATGTAGCGCCAGAGCCGTCGACGGTGCGCCTGGTAAGGGGCGGCGAAGACAAGCCGGTTGACACCTATCGGCGTCCCGACGGCGCTCTTGATCTGGTCCGTGTCCGCGGCAGCCTTGCCGAGGGCTACACGATCGTCGTCAACGCCGTCGAGCAATACGTGCGCAGGATCGCCACGTTGGCCCATTCCATCGAGGTCGAGCTGAACTTCCCGACCCGGGTCAACGCCTATGTCACGCCGCCTGGGTCAACCGGCTTTGTCCCACACTACGACCCGCACGACGTCTTGGTCCTTCAGATCCAGGGATCCAAGATGTGGCACTTGTCCACCGATGCCGACGTGCCGCCGCACCTGATGCAACGCGGCGAGGGAGCCGTTGCGGCCGGGCTCCCGTTGCCAATCGAGGTGCTTCTGCAGGCCGGGGACGTACTGTACGTGCCGCGCGGGCGCGTTCACGCCGCCGAAACGCTCTCGGAGCAGTCCGTCCATTTCACCGTCGGAATCCATGCGCCCACCGTGCTCACCCTTGTCACCCATGCGCTTTACCTGCTGAGTCTGCGAGACGACGGTCTGCACGCCCGGCTGCCGCCGCGGCATCTTGATGACGCCGGCATCCAGGCCGGCCTGGCCGGGCTCGTGCGGGACGCGGTCAAAACCATCGAGGACCCCGGCGCCATCGCGGCCGCTCTCGGTGCCATGGCCGACGTTTTGGTCAGCCGGGGCCGATGCCCGCAGGTCAGGCCCGTCTCGCACGCAGTCGGCGTCGATGGACAAACATTGGTGGTGAAGTACCAACCGCTTTATTCGCGCGTGACGGCCGTTGCCGGCGGGTTCGCCCTCCAGTTCGGAGGATTGCTGATCAGACAGGGGCCGGACCACGAAGCCGCGATGCTGTTTGTGTCGAGGTGCACCGAGCCGTTTCGGGTCCGCGAGCTGCCGGGGCTGCGGCCGGAGCAGCAGATCGAGCTGGCTCGAACGCTGATCGCAACCGGGTTCTTGGTCCGACTGCCCGAAGACTGACCAGGGCAGTCCGCGTGTGCGGATAAAAATCGATCAGAATTCCGTTTTTACGACACGGATACCGCTATATGCTCCTGGAGTGCGGTTCGTCGGGGATGCCCGCGACGGTGTTGAGCGTTGACCCGGTGTCGGCGCGCAGCACCGCGCCGGCTGGTTCGCTCGCGGCAGGTTGACGATGAGCGGGCCGATCTGGATGGCGTCACCGCCGGAGGTGCATTCGGCCTTGCTCAGCAGCGGTCCGGGGGCGCAGTCGTTGCTCGCCGCGGCGGGCGCGTGGGAATCGCTGAGTCAGACCTACGCGTCGGCGGCCGAGGAGCTCGGTGCGCAGTTGGCGGCGGTGCAAACCGGCGTGTGGCAGGGCCCCAGCGCGGAGTCGTATGTGGCCGCTAACCTGCCTTATCTGGCGTGGTTGATGCAGGCCAGCGCCAACAGCGCAGCCGCGGCCGCCAGCCATGAGACCGTTGCCGCGGCTTATACCGCTGCGGTGACGGCGATGCCGACCCTGGCCGAGCTGGCCGCCAACCACGCGGTCCACTCAGTGCTGGTGGCGACGAATTTCTTCGGCATCAACACGATTCCGATCGCGCTCAACGAGGCTGACTATGCGCGGATGTGGGTGCAGGCGGCCACCACGATGGCGACCTATCACACGGTCTGCGACGCCGCGGTCGCCTCCACGCCGCAGACTGACCCGCCGCCGCAGATCGTGAAAGCCAACAGTGCGGCTGCCGGCGCCAGCGGCGGAAGTCAGGACGGCGGGCCGGGTCCGGATAGCCTGAGCTGGTACACGACTCGAATCTCCGACGTTGTCAACGCCATTCAGTCAGATCTGGCCAATTCTCAGTCCGATCCGGGCAGCGCGGTCGCACACCTGTTGACCGATCCCGTACTCACCACACTGGTTCCGCACTGGGCGGGTGAAGCTATCAGCGTGCTCGGCCCGCAGATCGGGGAATTAACGGCACTGTCCTACGGATTGATCGCGCCCTTCGCGCCGGCCGCCGGCGTGACCGGGTTGGCTGGGCTGGCCGGGTTGTCTCAGTCCGCCCCCGCCCCGATGCCAGCCCTCCCCGAGCAGACCAGCCCGGCGGCGCTCTCCCAGATCGGCCCGGGTGCTGCGGCGGCGCCGACATTCGCCGCGCCGGTCGCCATCCCAGCAGCCCTGCCCACGACGGTGCCCGCACCCGGCACTGTTGCGGCCGCCGCGCCGCCAGCTGCTCCTGCCGGGCCATCTTCGGGCACAGCGAGTTTTGTCCCGCCCTACGCGGTGGGACCTCCCGACGTCGGTTTCGGCTCCAGACTGAGGGTCAGCGCCAGAACGAACGCGTCGCAGTCCGATAGCGTGGCGGCCGTGGCCGCGCCGAGCACCCGGGAACGGGCCCAGGCTCGACGACGCCGACGCGCCAAACATCGACAGTTAGGCCGCGGTTACCAATACCTGGAACTGGGCCCGGACATCGATGCGGCGTCGCCCGGTCTTCCGGATGTGGCCGAGGTGGCGGTGCCCGAGCCGGGTGCTGGAGCAGCAGGGTTCTCCGCTACGGCAGGAAAGGCGGGCGTCATCCGCGCTGCGGGATTGACCACGATGCCGCGCGATACGTTCAGCGCAGACCCGACCATGCCGATGATGCCGGGTACGTGGCATCCCGACCCGGCCGGCCAGACCGACAAGGAAGACGCACCGCGGTGTCCCGGCAATGCCTAACGCGATCTGCCGCCGTAGCGAGAGGGGGACGGCATGCCCGATGTGCAGTGGCGGCTGAGCGGTCGCGCGATGGGTTTGGGTCTGAGGGCGGGAGTCTTCTGGGCATTCGGGATGGTGCCGCTGATCGGCACGCAGCCGGCGCACGCCGACGTGGAGGATCTGTTTTTAGAACCCATTCTGGACGCCATCGGCCAGCTGTATCCAACCCTGATTAGCGCAGACGCTGGTGAGATTGCCGAGCCGGCGGCGGCTGCCACCGAGCTCAATCCTGCGCTCGGCGAAGCACTCGGACTTATCGACCTCACCCTTGCAGGCCTGTTTCAAGGCAGCGTCGCCAACCCGATAGAGCAGCTCGCGCAGGATTGGATCACCAGCCCGCTGGGCATCCAGGTCGACGACATCATCAATCAACCGTTCATGACGGACACCGTCTGCGGCTTGATCTGTAACGGCAGCGCCGGCACGATGGCCGACCCCAACGGTGGCGATGGAGGCTGGCTGCTGGGCGACGGCGGGCCTGGATTCGACGCGTCCGAGGACCCGGGAGTGGCCGGCGGGGACGGCGGCGCGGCGGGGCTGATCGGCGACGGCGGCGCCGGCGGCGACGGCGGATCGATGATGGGCAACGGTGGTGTCGGGGGCAACGGCGGAGCCGGGCTGACCGGCGGCGACGGCGGCAACGGCGGAGCCGGGGGTGCCAGCGGCTCGATGTTCGGCAACGGTGGCAACGGTGGCAACGGCGGCAACGGCGGAGCCGGGCTGGCCGGCGGCAACGGCGGCAACGGGGGTGTCGGCGGTGTCGGCGGCACCGCGAACACCAGCATCAGCGGCGCCGGCGGCAACGGTGGCAACGGTGGCGCTGGTGGCGCTGGCGACGCCGCCGACCCGGCCGGCGGCAACGGGGGAAACGGCGGGGCCGGTGGTGTCGGCGGGCAGGCCCTGTACGGCGATCCCAGCCATGGCGGCGCTGGCGGTCAAGGCGGCAGCGGCGGCGACGGGCTTCTCGGCGCAGCCCACGGCAACGGCGGAAACGGCGGGGCCGGTGGAAACGGGGGTGCCGCGGGTTTCGGCGGCATCAACGGTAAAGGGGGCATGGCCGGCGACGGCGGCAACGGCGGCAACGCCGGCAGTTCCACCGCCACCGCCGGCAACGGTGGCGCCGGCGGCAACGCCGGCGAAGGCACGATGGGCCAGGCCGCCGGCGGCTTCAGCGAAGTCGGCGGCACCGTGGTGTCCAGCGGCACCGGCGGCACCGGCGGGGCCGGAGGCGCCGGCGGTGCCGGTGGGCAGGGCGGCGGCCCCGACAGTAACTTGTCCGGTGTCGGGGAGGTTGGCGGTGCCGGGGGCGACGGCGGCGCCGGCGGGGCCGGCGGTGATGCGACAACGTCGTTGGGTACCGGTGGGGCCGGCGGCGTCGGCGGCTCAGGCGGCAATGGGGGTGCCGGTGGTCCCGGTAATCCGAGCGGGCCGGTCGGCCCGGGTGGTTACGGCGGCAACGGTGGCAACGTGGGCCACAGCGGTGCTGACGGCTACACCGCCCGCGGCGGCAGCGGCGGCGCGGGCGGCACCGGGATACCCGACGGCCACGCCGGCAGCGACGGCGGGGCACCGTGACGCGCCCGGGCGCCGATCACGAGCGCGTTCGAGGGCTGCGGGCATCAGTTTTCGACCCGCACGTCCCGGCCCGCGGGGCGGCGCAGACCGCCGATCGCCATCCCGGCCGCGCCGCCGAGCAGCATCGTCAGCCACAGCAGATGCGCGATCAGCGCGGCCGCTCGGCGACCGGCCGACGCTCCGGGACTCCCGCCGCCGACCCGGTACACGGTCAGGTCCGGCCCTCGGTACACCGCCGGTAGCTGGCCCAAGGTTTGTGCGGCGAAACCGATCTGGCCCGGGGTGCCCCGCTCGATGACGATCCACCGCACCCCGGAGCGGGCCAGGGTGTCACGGTCGGCGCCGGCCAACAGCAGCCGCTCGATGGTGCGGGCCCGGCGACCCTCGCCGGGCACCGTCACCCCCGCGACGGTCAGGTCTCCGGTGGTCAGCACGTCGGCGCGCAACCAGCGTGGCAGCGGATCGAGAACCGGTGCCCGGCCCGACCAGGCGAACACGCGCATCGTGCCGGCCGGCAACACCGTCACCGCGCCGGGGTCGGCGTTGATCGCCGCCGCGGCGATCGGCCAGTCGGCCGGATAGCGGACCGGCACAAGCTTGCCCCCTACACCCCAGGCCAAATCCGGCAGCGTCAGCAACAGTGCGGCGCAGCACAGCGGTGCGGTCACCGCCGGAGGAAGCCAACGCCGCATCGTCAGCACGGCGCCGGCGCTCGCCAGTGCATAGCCGGGCATCGCCAGCGCAACCCACTTCTGTCCGTCGCGCAGCAGGCCCAGGCCCGGCACTGCGTCAACCCCCGCATGCAGCACGGCCAGGCCCGGCCCGGTCGCCAGCGCGGCAGACACCAGCACGGACAGCACCGCCAGCATCAGCAGCGGCACCGCCGGGCGCCGGCGCAGCACGCTGGGCAGCCCGACCGTCACCACACCGAGCAGCACCGCTGCCGAGAACACCGCGAACAGCGTGGTGCGCGAGGCTGGTACGGCCGCGCTGTTCCACATTCCGCCCAGGCTGGCCAGGCTGCCCAGCGTGCCCAGACCCGGCTCGGCGCGGGCGGCGAACGCGGCAAGGCCGGTCGCCTGAGCCCAGGTATGGCTCACCGAGGACGACGTCAACCCCGCTGCGGTCAACCAGGGCAGCGCGGCCACCACCGCGGCGCCGAGCGTCGCGGTGCCGCACAGCCAGCGTGGCCGCCCACCGCCCGGTGCCGCCACGCAAACCGACCCCACCGTCGCCGCCAGCATCAACCCGGTCGGCGTCAGACCAGCCAACGCCATCCAGGCGGCCAGCGCGAAATACCGCGGCCCTGCGGGCTCGCCCGCGGATCGCAGCGTCAGGATCGTGCGCGCCACCCAGGGCAGGCAGCCGTAGCCGACCAGCAGGCTCCAATGCCCCTGCAGCAACCGTTCGGCGACGTAAGGATTCCAGATCGCTACGGTGATCGCGACGAGCTGCCCGCCCACCCCGGCCTCCGGCAACACCGTCGCGACCAGGCGCGCGGCACCCCAACCCGCCAGCCACAACCCGGTGATCAGCAGCACCTTCACTACGATGCCGCCATCGACGGCCCGGGTGGCCAGCGCCACCGCGAAATCCTGCGGGGTAGCCCGCGGTGCTGATTCGGCCAACCCGAGCGCGGTGTCCGACAGATACGACCGCGGGGTCGACACCGCATCGCGCACCAGCAGATAGCCCGAACCCAGCAACGGCGCCACCACCAGCAGCGTCAACACCAGCGCGTACCCGGGAAGCGAACACCGCGCAACCCGGTGGCGCAGCCCGGTCACCGCGGTCAGTGCGCCGCGGGTGGACCCGCGGTGGGCGGACCGCCGGAACCCGTCGGACCCGAGCTGGGTGGCGCGCCGGTTTGGCGGCGCAGATCTGCCGGCGGCGCGGGCAGCTTCTCGGTCTCGGCTTCGGCTCCCGGGGTCGGTTCGCGGGCTTGCTCGCCTCGGCGGAAGAAGCCGTGGCCGGCGGTGTCCAAGCCGGGATCAAGCAACACCGCCTCGGTCCGCAGGCTGAACGTGCCGAGCAGCACACCGCCGATCAGTGCGATCAAACCGGTTGCGGTGAAGGTGATCGGCAGCACCCGCGACCACAACGCCAGCCGGTCCCGTTCGTTGCGGGCGGCGTTGACCTGCGACTCGATGGTGGCCTCGGTAGAGCTGATCTTGTAGTCGGCCACCGTCACCTCGGGTTTTAGCGCGTCGCGGGCCCAGTAGTGGTTCGCATGCTCGTCTTTCTTGACGATCGTGCCGGACACCGGATCCACCCAGAAGGTCTTCTGGGCCGCGTAGTAGCGGGTCATGGTGATCTTCTCGTCGGGGTCGTCACCGGGTATCCCCCATTTCGCCGCCGTCGTGGTGGCCTTGCTGTCTTCGTCGTTGGCGTACAGCGACGGGTAGGTCACCGGGTCGACCAGTTTGCCCTCGGTGTCGTAGCCGACGTTCTGGGTGAACTTGTAGGTGGTGAGACCGTTGACGTCTTCTTCGCCGATGTAATTGGCGTCAAACGGCTTTTGGGCGATCGGGTCGAAATACGGATACGTGCGTTTTTCGGTGTGAAACGGAAACCGGTAGGACAGCCCCTCGTGCGGGAGTGCGATGTTGGTCGGTGGGTTCTCGTCGTTGATGGTGCGTGGCTTCTGGACGGCACCCCCGGGATGAGTCTCGTCGGAGACGGCCATCGCCGTTTTACGGTTGAGGGTGACCGTGTCGACCATCGCGAGCAGCAGGCCGGTCTCTTTCTGCATGTCGGTTCGCCGAACCGTGGTGCCGACCTGCAGGGTGACCACGTCAGCGTTGGCGGGGCTCTCGACGTCGATTTGTTGCTGCGACACCAGCGGGACGTTGGTGTCGACGACCAGGTGTTCGCCGGAGAACGACGCCGGGTCCAGCGCGGTTCCGCTACCGTCGCTGAGCAACGTGGTATCAAGGTCAAGCGGAATTTTGGTGATCCGGCTGGTGGTGTAGGTCCACAACAGCAGCGCGGCGACCAACAAGGCTGCTCCAAGACCCATGATCGCGCACGCGGCGATCCGCAACGTGACGGCTCGGCTCACCCCAACCACCGCCAGCAAGCCGCGGCCCGCGGGCCGGGCAGCAACGGCGGTCTGCCGCTGCGCTGAACACCTTCGTCACGAGCGGTCGGCGACGAAGACGAAGCAGGAACCCCAGCTCGCCGGGGCTGGAATCCCCGTATTTCAGGGCGGGGAGTAGTCAAGTTGCCGTGACCTCCTACCTGTTGTCCAAGACCGCCGAACCAAGCCCCACCGGGGATCAAAGCCAAAACCCGTTCGACCCTAACAGCAAAATTTAAGGTCTCGGCTCCCGTGGGTGCGGCGGGCAAATCCGGCGTAGCCGACTGCGCCCGCGACCGGGCACGGCAGACTTGTCGTCATGGCGCACATGACGGCCGCCGCGCAGGTGGGTGGGACCCGCCGGTTCCTGCCCGCCGTCGAGGGCATGCGGGCTTGCGCGGCCGTCGGTGTCGTCGTCACCCACGTCGCGTTCCAGACCGGGCACTCCGGCGGGCTCGACGGACGGCTATTCGGTCGCTTCGACCTGGCGGTTGCGGTGTTCTTCGCGCTGTCCGGCTACCTGCTGTGGCGCGGGCACGCGGCGGCGGCGCGCGAGCTGGGATCGACCCCGTCGACCGGCCACTACCTGCGATCGCGGCTGGTGCGCATCATGCCCGCGTACGTGGTAGCCGTCGTGGTCATCTTGTCGCTGCTGCCCGAGGCCGACCACCCGAGTCCGATGGTGTGGCTGGCTAACCTGTCGCTCACCCAGGTGTATGTGCCGCTGACGCTGACCGGCGGGCTGACGCAGATGTGGAGCCTGTCTGTGGAGGTCACCTTCTATCTGGTGCTGCCGATCCTTGCGTTGCTGGCCGGCTGGGTTCCGGTCCGGGCCCGGGTGCCGGTGCTCGCCGCAACCGGGATCGCCAGCTGGTTATGGGGCTGGATTCCGTTCGGCAGCGCGCCCGGGCTCAACCCGTTGACCTGGCCGCCGGCTTTCTTCTCCTGGTTTGCCGCCGGCATGCTGCTGGCGGAGTGGGCGTATAGCCCGCTGGGGTTGCCACATCGGCTAGCTCGGCACCGGGTGCTGATGGCCGTCGTCGCGGTCGTGGCGTATCTGGTGGCGGCCAGCCCGCTGGCCGGACCCGCCGGACTGATTCCGAGCACCCCCGCACAGTTCGCGGTGAAGACCGCGATGGGCGCGTTGGTGGCGTTCGCCTTGGTGGCTCCGCTGGTGCTGGACCGTCCCGACACACCGCACCGCATTTTGGGCAGTGCGCCCATGGTGACGCTCGGCCGCTGGTCCTACGGCATCTTCATCTGGCATCTGGCGGCACTGACCATGGTTTTCCCGGTGCTCGGCGTGTTCTCGTTTCAGGGTCACCTGCTCGAGGTCTTGACGCTGACGCTGTTCTTCGGCGTCGCGATCGCGGCGGTGAGCTACGCGCTGATCGAGTCGCCGTGCCGGGAAGCATTGCGGCGCTGGGAGAATCGCCGCGAGCGGCAGACTGCGCCGACACGGGCGAGCACGGTGCGCCCACGCCAAGAAGACGCAGTCGCGCCATGACCTGCGCTGGCGACGATGCAAAGCGAGGCGACAGCAAGGCGATCACCGCGGTGGTTATGCCGGTGGTTCAGCGGCACCGACACCAGCGTGGTGTCACCGTCCTGAACGCCTAGTGGTTGGGTTGGCCGAGCGCCGGCGATAGTCGGCTGTCCCCCCCGGCTTCGATGAGCTTAGGGCGCCCGGTGCTGCCCCCGGAGGCCATCGAGCTTCCGGCACGCCACCATGGCCTGGGAAATCTGCGTGCTGATCGGTGGAACCGGCCCAGACTCGGTCACTGGTAGCCGCCCTGCCGTTCGAAGATGCGGCGTGGGTTGTCGACGAGCATGGTGTGCAATTGCTCGTCGGTCACACCGCGCTGCTTCAGCGCCGGGATCACGTCGTTGTGGATGTGCAGATAGTGCCAATTGGGCGCGGCGACCGACATCAGTTCCTCCGGCAGCGCGTCGAAGTAACAGTTGGCGTCGTGGGAGAGCACCATCTTGTCGGCGTGCCCGCGCTCGCACATCTGCGCCACGATGTTAACCCGGTCCTCAAACGGCAAGATCAGGTCGATGCCGAACCGGTCCATCCCAAGGTAGGAGCCGGCGGCGATCAGCTCTTCGAGATAGCCGACGTCGGTGCTGTCACCGGAATGGCCGATCACCACCCGACTTAAGTCCACACCCTCCTCGGCGAAGATGCGCTGCTGTTCGAGGCCCCGCCGCAGACCCGCGTGGGTGTGCGTCGAGATCGGCACCCCGGTACGTTTGTGCGCCTGGGCGACCGCGCGCAGCACCCGCTCGACACCCGGCGTAATGCCCGGCTCGTCGGTGGCACACTTGAGGATCGCGGCCTTGACGCCGGTATCGGCGATGCCCTCCTCGATGTCGCGCACGAACATGTCGGTCATGATCTCCGGGCCGTCGAGCATGGTGCCCGGTCCCTGGTAGTGGAAGCGGAACGGCACGTCGTTGTAGGTGTAGATCCCGGTGGCGACGACGATGTTGAGTTGGGTGTGGGCCGCGACGCGCGCGATGCGGGGGATATAGCGGCCCAGACCGATCACGGTGAGATCGACGATGGTGTCGACCCCGCGCGACTTCAGCTCATTGAGCCGGTCGATAGCGTCGGCCACGCGCCGGTCCTCGTCGCCCCATTCGTCCGGATAGTTCTGGGCGACCTCGGTGGTCATGATGAACACGTGCTCGTGCATCAGGGTGACGCCGAGGTCGGCGGTATCGATCGGTCCGCGTGCAGTATTCACTTGCGACATGGGCTGATGCTAGCGCGCACCATCCACCTGCGGAAACGCCAGGAGATCGGAACTGGCGCTGTCGGATTCGGGTGCCGCGCAGGGTTGCAGTGCCTCACGTCAATGTGCCCTCGAAATCATCTCCACGCCTCAACTAAGCTGTCCCGCTGGTAAATTCGTCGGGTCTTGGTGCCGCCGAGCCGGTAGTGAGCGTGGTCTGCACTCGCACTTTTTCACGCTAACGGCACGCTCGACGCCCATGCACATCCGCGGTATCGGCCCCGTGCTGACCCGCGGCTAACCGGCGCGCTGGACGCCACCGCCCGGCGGCTCCGCACCTGTCGACTACGTGGATCCCGGCTTGAGGTGTGAAGTGGCTCACAGTAGAATGACCAGTGGTCATGCTTAGGCGAGGAGGCCGCATTGCCGACGGTGACATGGGCGCGGGTAGACCCGGCGCGGCGCGCAGCCGTGGTGGACGCCGCCGAGGCGGAGTTCGGCGCGCACGGTTTTTCCCGCGGGAGCCTGAACGTCATCGCCCGCCGCGCGGGCGTGGCCAAGGGCAGTCTGTTTCAGTACTTCGCAGACAAGCGCGACCTTTACGCCTACATCGCCGACGTGGCCAGCCAACGCGTGCGGTCGTACATGGAGGACCGCATCCGCGCACTTGACCCGAGCCGACCGTTCTTCGAGTTCCTCACCGACCTGCTCGACGACTGGGTCGCCTACTTCGCCGATCATCCGCGGGAACGCTCCCTCCATGCCGCGGTGAGCTTGGAAGTCGACACGGAGGCCCGCATCAGCGTGCGCACCGTCATTCACCGCCACTACCTGGAGGTGTTGCGGCCGCTGGTGCGCGACGCGCACACCCGCGGGGACCTGCGCGCCGATTGCGACACCGACGCGTTGTTGGCGCTGCTGCTGCTGATCTTTCCGCACCTCGCGCTGGCGCCGTACGTGCGCGGAATGGACCCGGTCCTCGGACTCGACGAGCCGACACCCGAGCAGCCGGCGCTGGCGGTGCGCCGGCTGATCGCCGTGCTGGCGGCGGCGTTCGCCGCACTGCCGCAAACCCACTGCAATCTCAAGGAGGTCACATGACACGCACACGATACGGCTCGCTGGGTGCGGGCGGCCTGAACTGGGAGAGCCTGCCGCTGCGGCTGTTCGCCGGCGGCAACGCCAAGTTCTGGGATCCCGCCGATATCGACTTCTCCCGCGACCGGGCGGACTGGGAGACATTGACCGACCGCGAACGTGACTACGCCACCCGGCTGTGCGCCGAATTCATCGCCGGCGAGGAAGCGGTCACCAAGGACATCCAGCCGTTCATGGCCGCGATGCGCGCCGAGGGCCGGCTCGGCGACGAAATGTATCTGACCCAGTTCGCCTTCGAGGAGGCCAAACACACCCAGGTGTTCCGGTTGTGGCTGGACGCCGTCGGGATGACCGACGACCTGCACGGCTACCTCGACGAGCTGCCCGCATACCGGCAGATATTCAACGAGGAGCTGCCGGACTCGCTCAGCGCGCTGGCGACCGATCCGTCGCCGCCGGCTCAGATCCGCGCGTCGGTGGTCTACAACCATGTCGTCGAGGGCATGCTGGCGCTGACCGGCTACCACGCCTGGCACAAGATCTGCGTGGAGCGCGCCATCCTGCCCGGCATGCAGCAACTGGTCCGGCATATCAGCGACGACGAACGGCGCCACATGGCGTGGGGAACTTTCACCTGTCGGCGCCATGTCGCCGCCGACGACGCCAACTGGGCGGTGTTCGAAAGCCGGATGAACGAGCTCATCCCGCTGGCGCTGAAAGTCACCGAAGAGGGCTTTGCCCTCTACGGGGACGACATCCCGTTCGGCCTGTCGGTCGACGAGTTCATGGCCTACGCCAGCGACAAGGGGATGCGACGGTTCGGGACGATCAGCAGCGCGCGGGGACGGCCAGTCGGCGAGATCGACCTCGACTGCTCACCGCTGCAGCTGGAGGACGACTTCGCCGACGAGGACGCGCAGGCTCTGGCAGCCCTCTAGCCTAGCCGACCCAGACCGTTTTGGCGTTGCAGAACGCGCGGATGCCCTGGCCAGCGAGTTCCCGACCATAGCCGGAGCGTTTGATACCGCCGAACGGCAGTTCGGGGTAGGACACCGTCATTCCGTTGATGAAAACCTGCCCGGCTTCGATGTCGTCGATGAAGCGCTGCTGTTCGGCCTGGTCGCGGGTCCAGGCGTTGGATCCCAGCCCGAACGTGGTTGCGTTGGCGATCTCGATCGCCTCGTCGATGGTGTCGACCCGGTACACCGAGGCGACTGGACCGAATACCTCCTGGTAGAACAGCGGCATCTGCGGAGTGATGTCGGTGATCACCGTGGGCGGGTAGAACCAGCCGGGCCCGTCCAGGCGCTTACCGCCGCAACGGATCACCGCGCCCGCTGCAGCGGCCCCGTCGACCAGCTTCTCGACGTCAGCGCGGCCGGACTCGGTGGCCAGCGGGCCGACCTCGGTGTCTGGGTCGGTCGGGTCGCCGACCTTTAGAGCGCTCATCTGCTCGACGAACTTCTCGACGAACTCGTCGTAGACGTCGGTGTGCACGATGAAGCGTTTAGCCGCGATGCAGGACTGGCCGTTGTTCTGCACGCGGGCGGTGACCGCGGTGGCCACCGCCGCGTCCAGGTCCGCAGAGGGCATCACGATGAACGGGTCGCTGCCGCCGAGTTCGAGCACGGTGGGTTTGATCTCGTCGCCGGCGATGGCGGCGACCGCTCGTCCGGCCGGTTCACTGCCGGTCAGGGTGGCCGCGGCGACCCGCGGGTCACGCAGGATGTGTTCGACGGCGCTGGCCGAGACCAGCAACGTCTGAAAGCAGCCGGCCGGGAAGCCGCCGCGGGTGATCACGTCGGCGAGGTAGAGCGCGGTCTGCGGCACATTGGAGGCGTGCTTGAGGATCCCGACGTTGCCGGCCATCAGGGCCGGCGCGGCGAACCGGACGGCCTGCCAGAGCGGAAAGTTCCAGGGCATCACGCCCAGCACCACGCCCAATGGCTGATACCGGGTGTAGGCCCTGGCCGCGCCCACCGCCGACGGCTCGGCCGGCTCGTCGGCCAGGAGCTGCTCGGCGTGGTCGGCGTAGTACCGAAATCCTCTGACGCTCTTCAGGACCTCGGCCTTCGCTGCCTTCAGCGTCTTGCCCATCTCACCCGTGATCATCGCCGCGGCCTCGTCAGCTTCGGCCTCCAGCAGCGCGGCGACGGCCCGCGTCCACTGGGCGCGCTGCAGGTAGCTGGTGCGGCGGTAGTCCAGGAAGCGCTCGTACGCTCGGGTGATCGCGGCGTCGATTTCCTCCGCGGTGGCGGCGGTGAAGGTTTTGACCGTCTCTCCGGTGGCAGGGTTGATGGTGGCGATGGACAATACTGACCTCCTTCGGCGGTCGGACTCACACCCCAGCCTGCCACTATCGTGGCGGCGAGCGAGGAGAAAGTTGTTTTCGTACAGGCGCTGGCCGTGTCGCGGATCCGCTATGTCTCACCCGCCACGTCGCACCCGCCACGAGCAGGCGGCGGCGTTCATGGCCGAGACCGAACGCCCCGCCGCGGTCTATCTGGCGGTGGCCGAGCACGTCGACGCCGACGTCACTGACTACGACCTCGCGCCCCTACCGCGCCACGTGGTGCACGCCGGGGCACCGGCGATAGCCAGATCCGGCGGATGGTCGAGATCCTGCGCACCGCAATGACGCGACCGCCGCACTGGTCTGGTTCTGCGACGAAGTCTGCGTCCCGATCGCCAACACCTTCCCTGGGACGGGCGTCGTGCCCGATGACTATCCGTACAGCATCGGGACGCTGGGCTACGAGCTGCACGAGTTTGACCCGGCTCAGATCAACCGAAAGTCAATAAGAAGATCATCCACGTGCACCGTTTCTCGGCCGAGTGGGATAGGCGCTATCCGGTCGAGATCGGCATCATCGGCGAAGTCGGTGCGTCGACCAATACGCTGACCGAAGCGCTGTTGGGGCATCGGTTCGCTGGTGCGGCCCCAGTGCCGGCTTCGTCGGCCTGCAAGCCGACGAATTCGCCCGTCGCGCACTATCGACAGCGCACTAATAAAAATTAGGCTTTTCTTGGTTGTTACTCAGGTTCGCCGGGTGCCCGGTGACATGGTCAAAGGGGGCCGTGATGGCTAAGCGGGCACAGCGGCGGGCGCGGGGCGCGCGGGGGGCGGGGGGGGGGGCGGCGGCGGGGGGGTTGGCCGCGGCGGGGTTGGGTCCGGGGGGGGGGG